>Ga0209800_10000075_pt1 | contig 224153 bp, 195 predicted proteins | sample Higcelweek8metaG_FD_187174 | JGI IMG/M metagenome (GOLD analysis project Ga0209800, IMG submission 187174) | Freshwater pond sediment microbial communities from the University of Edinburgh, under environmental carbon perturbations - High... | ecosystem: Environmental > Aquatic > Freshwater >... | reverse complement strand
CTTAGTTGCCAGGCTATTCCTCTTATGCTTATACCGTCTCTCAATCCGATCTCGATTTTCTTCCGTTCACAATAATCCAGATTTTTGTACTTCATACGCCATTATTCATGGAGGGTGTTGCACTAGAAACTAGTTTCCGCCATGCCTTTTTAACTATGTGATTCCTGTGACGCGGGACAAATATTTGTCTCAGCGTAAAATACAGATCAAGAATCTCTCTGATGTAGCTATGAGTATAATTGATTCTCAGGAAAAGCTTGTACGTAACGGCGTCAGGACGCGTACGCTTGCCCAGAAGGTTGCGCTTGAAAGAATAAAACAGATCCGATATGATAAAATGAATACAGGTTATTTCTGGGTTCAGAATGAAAGATCCATTGTTATCGCTCACCCGATTGTTCCTGAACTTGAAGGGAAATTACCCGGAGAAGTTGATAATGAACACCGTACCGCACTTGAAAAAGTTATGCGCCTTACCGATTCTGTGATTGCGCGGCGCAGTGATGATTTTCTGATTTATGATTGGTATAATGAATCGACAGGGTCTATCGGGAAAAAGTTGAGCTATATCAAGTACTACGAAACATGGCGCTGGGTTATCGGTAACGGTGTTTTCATTGATGATATCAACCGTGATATTGACGGACTTCTCTCCAGCCTGATTCTGATCGGTATTCTCCTGACAAGCGGATCCGTTCTCCTTTCAATCGGGTATTCGGTTATAGTCCTCCGATCGCGGATAAACACCGAGAACGTCCGTCGCGCGCTTGAAGTGAGCGAGACGGCAATCAGGCGCCGCGATGAACAATTGCTCATGTTATTTGAAGTAAGCCCGTTTGCGATTATTGTTGTACGGAATGCGGATGATATGATTGTGTATGTTAATCAGTCGTTTGTGCGCCTGTCCGGATATATCACGGATGAAGTGATCAACCGGTCGCCGGTGGAATTGCGCGTGCAGTCGGAACAGGACTATAATGCGGTGCGTCACTTCGCGACAGGTAATGATGGAGACCGTAGTGAATTAACATGGAATGTTTCCGGACGAATGATTGCGAAGGACGGAGAAGTAAAAGATGTCGTGTATTCTTCAGTGATCGTCAATGTCGAAGGTGAACCCTGTTCCGCGATTATGATCGTTGATATTACGGAAGAAAAACGGATGCAGGAGCAGTTGCATCAGACGCAGAAAATGGATACGGTTGGTCATCTTGCGGGAGGCATCGCCCATGATTTCAATAATATGCTCGCGGGAATTCTCGGCAGTGCGGAAGTTATACGGTTAAGTATCGATGAATCGGATAAAAATGATATTCTTGAATATGTGGATGTTATTATAAATGCGGCTCAACGCGCGTCTGAGTTAACTTCGAAACTTCTCACTTTTTCCAGAGGAGGAAAATCGGTGTCAACTGCGATTGACGTGCATGAGGCGATAGAGTCCGCGATCATGCTGTTGAAGCGAAGTATCGATAAGAAGATTGAGATTGTTGAGAATCTGATTGCTGATAAGCATATGATAACGGGAGATCCCGCGCTCATCCAGAATGCGTTTCTCAATATCGCATTGAATGCGAACGACGCGATGCCGGACGGTGGAACGATTGTATTTTCATCTTCAGTTATTAATATTGATGAGAAAAGTGCCAGAGAGCATTCCCTTGCATCCGGCGGAAAATATATTGAGATCCGGATTAGCGATACGGGAACAGGTATACCGAAGGAGATTTTGCCTAAAATATTTGATCCGTTCTTCACCACAAAACCGGTTGGGAAAGGAACAGGGCTCGGGCTTCCCGCCGTATACGGAACTGTTAAAGCTCATAAGGGATTCATCACGGTGCACAGCGATGAAGGGACCGGAACCGAATTTGTATTATGCCTTCCTCTTGATGAATCGGTATCTGCTCTGGATTATGAGAACAATCGTGAGATACGATCCGGAAAGGGATGTGTTCTGGTGGTAGATGACGAATCAATCATACGGAACACCGCGTTCGGAATGCTGTCTTCGATGGGGTACGATGTCGTTCTCGCTGAAGATGGTGAGGCTGCGATAGAAATTTACAAGAAGGAACGAAACAGAATTGATCTTGTTCTACTCGATATGGTGATGCCGAAGATAAGCGGTAAAGAAACATTTGACCGGCTTGTGTCAATTAACCCATCAGTGAAAGTGATATTTTCGTCGGGTTTTAATCCTGAAGGTTCATATAGTGAAGCTATGTTGAAAAAGGCGAAGGGGTTTATTCAAAAACCATACAGGATCGCCGATTTGAGTATCGCAATATCTGCTGCGCTGTCGTGACTAACGCAGTTTGCGAAACAATTCGATAGTTGGAGCTGCGCAGAAATATCTTATGATATGATAAAGGCGATTTGAAAAACTGTGTTTTTAAAGATGCCCTTGTGGACACACGCGAATGAAATAACTGTTTTTACTTTTTGAATAAGAGAAAAAGCAGTTATTTCATTGTCCATAAAACAGAACCATTTTATGGGCAATTGAAAGATATTCCGTGGCACAGATTCAACAGGGCATTTTACGATGTGACAGATACTGAAAACATTAATCCATTCCGAGAGGACTAGATCCTTTCGCAAACTGCCCTAGGAAATAACAACTCTGCCTGAATATATCGGAATATGTGAAATCAATATGTCTCTTTTTCCTTTTCTCGAACACAGCGGGTCATGAATTTAAAAAAGATGTCGGGTTATTGACTCAATTCGTACGTCTTATTCCGTGTGGAAGATATAGGGAAAACAGGATGTGTTATTATGTGAAAGGTTTTTAATGGGCTGTAATTTTGCGTGAATATATTGTATTGTAGACTATCCTGGACGCGGGTTTTAGAATGTCTGCCTGCAAGACAGTAATAAGACGCGCGTGATACGGATATCGATTGACGGGTAATATCTGATTATCAGAGTATACCCATGTCTGATAATACATACTATCGAAAGAGATTATAAGAGGCAATTATGACGGTAATCGGATCACCATATGGTACACATAACACTAAAATGATGATTCTCGGTTCGGGAGAACTCGGGAGAGAAGTTGTAATTGAGGCTATGAGGCTGGGTATTCATGTGACCGCGTGTGACCGGTATGATAATGCTCCCGCCATGCAGATTGCGCATGATCGATGTGTGTTCAACATGCTCGACGGCGAAAAGCTGAAAAGCGTGGTGCGGGAGATCCGCCCTGATTTTATAGTTCCGGAAATAGAGGCGATTGCGACTGACGCACTTGTGGATCTTGAAGACGAGGGATTCCGCGTTATTCCGAATGCGAACGCGACGCGGCTCACCATGAATCGTGAGGGAATTCGGAGGCTTGCCGCTGAAAAGCTGGGGATTGCGACATCGCCCTTCCTGTTTGCTGAAAGTTATGAGTCATTTGAGTCATCAGTAAAGGAAATCGGTATTCCCTGTGTTGTAAAACCCATCATGAGTTCATCAGGAAAGGGACAGAGTGTTATACGAAGTGTAGATGATATCAAAAAAGCTTGGGACTACTCTCAATCGGGGAGCCGTAGCGGTGCGGGGAAGGTCATTGTAGAGGCGTTTGTCCCGTTTGATTATGAAATAACATTGTTGACGGTGCGGCATAAGAACGGGACATCGTTTCTCGATCCGATAGGACACCTTCAGATTGACGGAGACTATCGTGAGTCATGGCAGCCGCAGCCGATGGAGACGATTGTGCTTCAGAAGGCTAAGGATATCGCGAAAGCGGTGACTGACGCAATCGGCGGATACGGCATTTTCGGTGTAGAGCTTTTTATTAAAGGGAACGATGTGCTCTTCAGCGAAGTCTCTCCCCGTCCTCATGATACTGGAATGGTCACGATGATATCGCAGAATATGTCAGAGTTCGAGCTTCATGTCCGCGCGATTCTCGGTCTGCCGATACCGGAGATCCGTCAGTACGGGTGTGCCGCGTCTGCCGCGATACTTGTACACGGTGAGTCGGATGATGTGGTATATAATGCGATCGATACCGCGCTTGAGAAGCCGGACACAATGCTTCGTCTGTTCGGAAAGCCGACAGTGAGCGGACACAGAAGAATGGGAGTGGCACTCGCCCTCGGATCGACGATTGATGAGGCGAGAGAGAAGGCGAGGAACGTTCGTGATGCGGTGAAGGTTACCCTGTAATCTGTTCTGCGGAAGCAGATAAAAAAGTTAGGTGTTATATTTCAATAGTACGTAAGGGAATGCCTGAGTTAATTTTTGTGGTTCTCTTGTTCTTTTGTGAATGTAATATCAACGCACACAATTTCACTTCTGCCGGTTGTACGTACGGGCGGTCCCCACGTACCGGCGCCGCTTGTTACGATAAAATCCGTTGATGATATTCTTTTGTGCCCATACGGAAGCTCATAGATTAAATTCGTGATGAAATGTACCGGCCAGAACTGCCCATTGTGGGTGTGTCCGGATACTTGCAGATCAACATTGTTCTCAATCGCGTCACGCAGCATATTCGGCTGATGATCAATAAGGATAAGTGGGTAACTGCGGTTGACTCCGGTCAGCAGTCCTGCGAGCGGTGTGCGTCCTTTGACAGTTCGTCTCGTGACGGAGAAATCTTCCCGTCCGGTGATATAGAATGACCCTCCGATAAAAACAGTCCGGTCTCTGAGTATGGTGAAATTGAGGGTTTCCGCATATTGTTGCGCTTTGTCTCCATTATCAAAATAGTCGTGGTTTCCGAACGCGGCAAATGTTCCGAACTTTGAATGAACGGACGCAAGGGGTCTCAGTACATCGCTCGCAATTACGGAGTCGACGCTGTGGTCAAAAAGGTCGCCAGCGATTATTATGCAGTCCGGATTCAGCGTATTCAATTTGTCCGCAAGGATAGAAATATTTTTATTTCTGACAATATCTCCCGCGTGTATATCTGAAATAACAGCGAGACGAAGTGAATGCATTTTTGTTTTTTTCGGGATTTCAATGTTATAACGGACTATCGCGGGGGAAAGCGTATTGATATACCCCGCTATAATCACCGCTGCTGAAAGGGATATGCAGATATATGATATAATTTTTCTGAGCCGGAATATTCCGGTTTGGCTTCTGCTTCCTGATTTTTTGTAGCTGATGATAATTGTTTCTGTGATTACGCCGCTGATTGCGAGGTACAGAATTACGACGACATAGAAAGAACTCGCGATAAGAAATAAATTGAATAATATATTGGATGGCTGGCTATGATATAAACGGCGTATGATAAACGAAAGGAACATGATGATAAAGAAACTGAGTGTGAGAAACGTCGTTTTTCTTCCGCGGGGGAGAATCGCTCGTACGAAAAGATATGCAATTGCGTTGAGCAGCAGAAATACAATACTGAAAGCTGTTAAGAACAAAGGTGGAACCTCTTTGCGTGTTGACGGGACGGTTACCTGAATGAAAACAATCCAGTGTGAGAACCGATATTATTTTGGTATGGTGAGTAGGACGTTAAATCGTGTAAAGAATAAATTATCCCGATAGAGTGATACGTATACGTTTATATTGCTGTTCCGATGGATGAGTTAACAATAATTGTGGTATATCGTCGATTTGTTGACATTTTCCACCTGGTAATAGCGGATATGTAAAACTAAAAAAGCGGACGGATTTATGATTGGATTGATACAGAATTTTGACAGATCAATATTGCTATTTATCAACGATGTGTGCGGATCTTCGTTAATCGTAGGTATCGCAAATATTTTTACTTATGCCGGGTATGATGCGGCTATATGGATCGTTATTCTGATAACGCTCTCTGTGCGGCTTCGCAGTTTGCGTTTTTTTATGTACTGGGGACTTGTGTTTATAATGATAACAGCGCTTTGTGATTTGGGTCTTAAGAATCTGATTCACCGCAGCCGTCCGTTTACCGATATGCCTTTTCTGGTGATCCGCACGGTTGTTCCCTCATCGTTCAGTTTTCCGTCGAGCCACGCCGCGTATTCAGGTGCGTCACTTTATATGATTACACTTGTGTGTAAAACCAAGGCGGTGCGTGCCGTTATTCTCGCGCTTGCGATTGGCGTAGCTGTGTCACGGCTTGTCCTTCTGGTACATTATCCGTCGGATGTGATTTGCGGATTTGTTCTTGGGATATTCTTCGCGTGGGGAATTTTCAAACTGATGCGTATGGAAAACGATAAGGAATCATGGCGTACAGGGCGTCGGAATTAATCCTTGGTATCCCCGTCTTCAATAAAATATTCATAAATATTCTCCGCGTCGGCGATCGAAATTCCCGGCACCTGCGAAAGCTCGTCAAGCCCCGCTTTTTTGACCGCGTCGATTGATTTGAAATGAGTGAGGATCGCATTACGTTTCTTTTCTCCGATTCCCTCGATCGATTCAAGCTCTGATGTAAGTGATGCGGTGTTGCGTCTGCGACGGTGAGCGGTCACTCCGAATCGATGCGCTTCATCACGCAGGTTTTGCAGCATTTTAAGCGCGCGTGACGAACGATCCAGTCTGAGCGGCTCTGACTGCGGATCAGTATAAATCTCTTCGAACTTTTTGGCGATAGAGATTATCGGAACATCGATGTTCAGCGCGTATGCCGCTTCAATCGCGCGCGTCAACTGAGTCGGCCCGCCGTCAATGAGTATAAGGTCGGCGAGCGTCCAGTTCTCGTTGAGGCAGTTTGTGAGATAGCGTGAAACTCCCTCGTGAATCATGCCGGGGTCGTTCGCGCCTTCATAGCCGCGGATATTGAAAATGCGGTATTTCTTTTTATCGCGTACGCCTCCGGTGAAAAACGACATCGACGCGACAGGGAACTCTCCCTGAATATTGGAGATGTCGAAGCATGCGATTGATTCCGGGTACGCGGGCAGGTTGAGCACTTTCCGCAGATCCTCAAGCCCCGCAGACGGATCTGGCGGAGCGGTGTCTTTTTCCATAAAAAGAAGGTCAATATTTTTCATAATGAGATTGATGACGCTCTTATCTTCGGGAGAGCGCATCGCCGTGAGGATCACCGGATGCGATGATGTCTTTACGAGATGCGACGCGATGAGCTCCATGTCATCAATGTCTTCAGGAATGATAATCCGCTGAGGGATCTCCGCGCGTGCGTAATACTCAATGAGGAATGCGCGCAGTGTGTCCTTTGTCGAGACATAGCGCGCGTTCTTGAATGTGGAGATCTTCCTTCCGAGAAGTATGCCTTTTCTGAATTCAAACAGAACCGCCATAGCTTCGTCGCCTCTGGTCTCAGCCGCGATGTAGTCCTGATCGTAACCCGACGGAGTGTAAACCTTCTGACGTTCGGATACACATTGTATCGCGTAAATCATGTCGCGCGCCTCAGCGGCCTTCTCGAATTTCATCTCTGCTGACGCGCTGTTCATCGCGGCGGTGAGATTTGTAATTACGGGATTAACGTTTCCTTCAAGGAAAAGAAGCGCGTTCTTGACGAGCGCGAGATATTCGTCGCGTGTGATCTCGCCCACGCAGACTCCGCTGCATCGCTTCATCTGGAAGTTGAGACACGGCCGTTCGCCGTTTTTCAACGGCAGTTTTTTTGCGCAGGTGCGGAGCCGGAAAATTTTATTGATCAATTCGACCGTGCTTCGCGCGGAGAGCGAATCCGTATACGGCCCGAAATAACGGTCGCTGTTTTTTCTGTGCGAGCGCGTATAGATGACGCGGGGATATTCCTCGCTGAGAGTAACCGCGATATACGGGTAACGCTTGTCATCCTTGAGGAGAATATTGTACTTGGGCATGTGCTTCTTGATGAGCGTGTTTTCAAGAAGAAGAGCCTCGATTTCGCTGTCGGTCACAATGTATTCAAAGTCGTCGATATGTTTTACGAGAGCGGCGGTTTTCGCGTCGTGGTCTTTTTTCTGAAAATATGAAGAGACTCTGCGTTTGAGCGCCTTCGCTTTTCCGACGTAGATGATCAATCCTTCGGCATCCTTCATCAGATAGACGCCGGGTTCGGTAGTCAGGTGCTTGAGTTTGTCTTCAATGCGGTTTTCTGGTGAGCTCATGCCGGAGGATCAGCCTTTTTTAGCGGAGGGGAAATCCGCGCTCCGCTTAAGGCGCATAACCTTGTCAAGATACTGCGCCGCGATGGTGTGTTCGGGATTGATCCGTATCGCGCGTTCAAACATTGATATGGCGCGGTCAAAGTCGCGCTTCTTCGCGTATACGACGCCGAGATTGAAATACGCGCCGAATCCGTCGGGTTTGAGAATTGTGAGCGCGGAGAAGATAATCTGTGCTTCATCGGTGCGCCCTTCTTTGAGGATTTCAACTCCCTTGCGGAATGATTCGGAAAGCTCATCCGTCTTTTCAAGTTCGGACAGCATTCTTTCCTTGTCAGACAGTGCCTGGGAAAGTTCAGACTGAAGCGATTTGAGCCGCAGGGAGAATTCTTCTTCGCGCTTGGTGTCGTGTTCCGCGTGTCCGGTGTTCTGCGCCGCCTTTGTCCTTTCCTTCAAATCGGAGATCAGCCTTTCCTTGTCCTTTAACTCTCCCACAAGTGTGTTGAATGACATCGCGAGCTCGGAGATATCCTCGTCCGCCTCCTCGTTCAGAGAAAGATCGGTTTCGCCCTCAGCCGCTTTTTTTACATATCCTGCGATTCCGCTCATAAGCATGGAGAAGTTGCGCAGGAAAATGAACGAAGCGATGATCGTCACGATTATAAGAATGCCGGTGAGTATGACCGCACCGACCTGAATGCGCGAAATCTTTGTGAGATGTTTCTCGAATGCGTATACCGCTCCCGCTGATGATACTGAAAGTCTTACCACGAAACGTCCGTCTTTCAGCACCACCGGAATGTACACGTTATTCCAGTACGCGTTTTTTCCCGAGAAGAGAAGGGGGTTGACGCATGGAGCGAACAGCCCTTTTTTCAGCCAGTTTTCCTCATTTTCACGAACCCGCTGTTTGAGCTGAACGGGGACTGACAGGCGCGGATCTAACTCGATCTTGGATGCCACGGTGAAATAATTCTCATCGGATGTTTTGGCGAAGAGAATAACTGAAAGTATTTCCTTGTCGCTGCGGCATTGTTCCTCAAGACGTATCGTGTAGTCTTTCAGGCTCATGGAGCTGTTGCCGTAAGCTCCTGATGCCACGGCCCGTGCGCGGGAAAACGCGGTGTCGGATGAGTAGGTGAAAAGAACCTTTCTCAGAAGGTTCATATCCTGCGAGGTGACAAAACTGAAGGCTCCCGCGAGTATGAGAACCGCAATCGCGTTGACAGCGGAAAAGATGATGAGTGTACGCTTCGCTCCGCTTTTTGTAAGTGCCATCCCGTTTCCTCCGGTGAGTGAGGCAGTATGTTCGTCCGGTTTTTTATTCCATCGCCGGTTTTTTCAGAATCGGCGGAAATATCATTGTTGACGCTGAAATGCCCGATGTAACTATCGGGAAACGCGTGTGATTGCGCAACCAAAATCGCGACTGGCGGATACTTTTGTGTGCCTTCGCGTACTCTATATAACGCAGGGCTTTCCCATGGAACGATCGCGATACCGAATCGAAGTGTACAGCATAATCGGAGACCAGAGGGGTGACGTGCTCGCCCGGAATCTTTCACTTCAGGGATTTAAAGTCGAGAGTGTGAAGACGGCTGACAACTACCTTGTTGATGCCGATTTTCCCGAAGATTCAGCTGTCGCGGCGGGTAAGGCGCTCGCGAACCGGGTTACTCAGGGTTTCAGCGTGAACAAGCCTTACAACCCGGGTCATTTTGACTGGGCGCTTGAAATAGGGTTCCTCCCCGGCGTAACGGACAATGTAGCGCACACGACGCGCGAAGTGATTGAGGATCTTCTGAAAATCAGGATCGACGCCGAGAAGGGAGTATTTACCACCACGAGTTATTTTATCACCGCGAAACTTTCCCGCGATGAGATGATCCGGATCGCCGACGAAATGTATAATCCCCTCATTCAGCGGATGACGCTTTTGTCAAAAGATGAGTTCGGAGCGGAAGGGTTCGGACGCGCGATTCCCGTGGTTCACCTTACGGGTGAAACCGCGGTCGACATCGTGTCTCTGCCCGCGGATGATAACGCGCTCACCGCACTCGGCAAGGAAGGCATAAAGAACCATGACGGTTCACCGCGCGGACCTCTCGCCCTTGATCTTCCCTCAATGAAAGTCATTCAGAAGCATTTCAAGGAGATCGAAAAACGCGATCCCACTGATGTTGAGCTTGAATCGATCGCGCAGACATGGAGCGAACACTGCAAACACACGATCTTCGCCGCGCAGATTGACGGCGATGACGCGGGTTTTTATAAAAAGTATATCCGCTCAGCGACGGAGAAAATCCGCCGCGACAAGGGTAAAAAAGATTTCTGTGTGTCGGTTTTTACTGACAATGCGGGCGGTATCATTTTCGATGACGAGTATATTATCGCCGACAAGGTTGAAACGCACAACTCGCCGTCGGCGCTCGATCCGTTCGGCGGTTCAATCACCGGTATTGTCGGTGTGAACCGCGACCTTATCGGGTTCGGCATGGGCGCGAAGCCGATCGCGAACCGTTACGGATTCTGCTTCGCCGATCCGTTCGATCATGAGCCGCTCTACCGCGCGAAGAAAGATGAAAGCTCGAAGCTTCTTTCGCCGCGCCGCATCATGGACGGCGTTATCAGAGGCGTCAATGCCGGAGGAAACTGTTCCGGTATTCCGACACCGCAGGGCTTTGTGTATTTTCATCCGCGTTACAAGGGGAAGCCTCTCGTATTCGTGGGTACAATCGGACTCATCCCGCGGAGTGTGTGCAAAAAATCATCAGTTGAGAAACAGGCTGAAGCGGGTGACGCGATCGTCATTGTCGGCGGGCGCGTGGGTAAAGACGGCATACACGGTGCGACCTTCTCATCGGAAGCGCTCTCGTCAGGATCTCCCGCGACGGCGGTGCAGATCGGTGATCCAATCACTCAGAAAAAGCTCTCAGACGCGATTGTGAAAGAAGCGCGTGACGCGGGGCTTTACCGCTCAATCACCGATAACGGCGCGGGCGGAATTTCCTGCTCTATCGCCGAGATGGCCAAAGAATCGGGCGGCTTTGAGATGGATCTTGACAAAGTTCCTCTCAAGTATCCCGGGCTTGCGCCGTGGGAGATATGGGTGAGCGAATCGCAGGAGCGCATGACGCTTTCAATTCAGCCGGAGAATGTTGACGCGTTCCTTGGTCTCATGAAACGCCGGGGTGTCGAGGCCGTGGTCGTCGGTACATTTACCTCAAGCGGCCGCGGTATTGTGCGTTACAACGGAAAGGAAGTGTTCAATCTTGATCTTGAGTTCCTTCATAACGGACTTCCCCGGAAATCGCTTTCCACGACATATTCGAAACCTGCGCGTACGGAAGCGATTCCCCGCGAAGAATCTGATTATACGAAAGACCTGACCGCGATGCTTTCGCGGCAGAATATCACTTCATTCGGGTTCATCTCCGCTCAGTATGACCACGAGGTGCAGGCGAACTCCGTGATCAAGCCCCTTCAGGGAAAGGGCCGTGTGAACGGAAATGTGTCCGTGATACGTCCGGTTCTCAACTCGAAGAAAGGGGTCGTCCTTTCGCAGGGCTTGTATCCTACGTACAGCGAGATCGACGCGTACCGGATGGCTGCATCCGCGATTGATACCGCCGTAAGGAACGCCGTGTCAGCGGGCGGTTCCCTCGATAATCTCGCGATACTTGACAACTTCTGCTGGTGCGATCCGCTCAATCCTGATAGGTTAGGCGAGCTCAAACGCGCGGCCGAGGCATGTTATGATTACGCGGTCGCGTACGGAACGCCGTTTGTATCGGGCAAAGACTCGATGTTCAATGATTTTAAGGGGTATGACGCGAAGGGAGAATTTGTCGCGCTGTCCGTTCCTCCGACACTTCTTGTGTCATCGTTCGGCGTGGTCGACGATGTGACGAAATGCCAGACAATTGATTTTAAATTCGAAGGTGATATCGTTTATCTTCTCGGCGACACGGCTGATGAGTGCGCGGGAAGTGAGTATGAGTCATATCTGAGCGAAAAGACGAAGAGCGCCGTGACATTTACGGAAGTTCCCGCGGTTGACGCGGCGAAGAACGCGGCGCTTTACCGTGCGTTTGAACGTGCGATGAAAGATGATCTTGTAGCATCGTCCGTTTCTGTAGAAAGAGGCGGTCTAGCCATTGCACTCGCGAAGTCTTCGATTGCGGGAATGTGCGGCGCCTATATTGATATATCGACGCTCGGTTCGATCCGCGCCGACAAAATACTCTTCTCTGAATCGCAGGGACGCATTCTCGTGTCGGTCGACCCGAAGAAAGCGGACAGGTTCGAGTCAGTCATGAAAGGCTCTCCGGTTAAAAAGATTGGTTCTGTTTCCGGTAACGGGAATATTCGTATAATGAAAAACGGAAGCGATGTCGTGTCGCTTCCGTGTGCGGCCGCGCATGACGCGTATCATGCGACATTCAGGAATTTCTAGGAAGAATCGACATGGCAAAACCGAAAGTACTGGTTCTCACCGGATATGGAATTAACTGTGATGAGGAAATCCGGTTTACATTTAACTCGGCGGGAGGTGACGCCGAGATTGTTCATGTGAATGACCTTATCGCGAATCCGTCGGTTATACATGAGTATAAAATATTCTCGTTTCCCGGCGGTTTCAGTTACGGAGATGATACCGGAAGCGGGAAGGCTCTCGCCAACCGAATCCGGAACAATCTGCGCGACGAGTTCGCGCGTTATATAGAGAAGGACGTGCTGGTGCTCGGAATCTGTAACGGATTTCAGGTGCTCGCGAGCCTGGGGCTTGTCCCCGGATTCGGCGCGATAGGCGAGGCCGATGTAGCGCTCGAACGCAATTCCACGGACCGCTATCAATGCAGATGGGTCACTCTCGCGGCGAATGCGAAATCGAACTGCGTGTTCACGCGCGGTATAGACTATATACGAGTTCCCGTCGCGCATGGCGAGGGAAATTTCTTCGCTCCCGCTGAGACGCTCGCCAAAATCGAGTCTAATAATATGGATGTATTCCGTTATGTGAACGAGGATCATACTCCATCGAACGGAGTGTTCCCCGCGAATCCTAACGGCGCACTGCATGACATTGCCGGAATCTGCGACAGAACTGGACGTATAATGGGGATGATGCCTCATCCGGAACGCGATATTTTCTTTACTCACCGTGACGACTGGACAGTTGAGAAGGAACGGCTGCTCCGTGAGGGGAAACCTCTGCCGGAGAAGAGCGACGGGATAAAGATATTTGAAAATGCGGTATCGTATTTCAAGTAATAAGTACAGCGGATTATTGTGATTACACTCAGACATAATCGTGATTATTATCCGGAAATACGTTAAGCGGCAACATGCCGAGTGTTTAATCAGATGTGTATTTGCCGTTTCCCGCATTTGAAATGCGGTCACTGACAGCGGTGATATTCTTTTTTACACACGATTTCCACACATAAAAAAATAAAAATTGGCAGAGGACTATGAAAATCAAAAACACAAATCAATACGATATAATCGGAATCGGTTCACCGCTTATGGATTACATGGTGAATGCGGACGACGCGCTTCTGACGGAGCTTTCACTTTCCAAGGGCGGAATGCGGCTTATTGACGCTGATGAAAGCCGTGCGATCATGACGAAGATCGCATCCAAAATAGAAAGCCGTATTCCAGGAGGAAGCGCGGCGAACACTGTGGCCGGAGCGTCTCTCCTCGGTGCTCGTGCCGCGTTTATGGGAAGCATTGGCGACGATGATGAAGGCGCACGGTATATTTCGGAAACCGAAAAGTCCGGAGTGAAGAGCGTGCTGAAACAGCATAAATCCCTTACCGGACACGCGATCACATTTATAACTCCCGGCGGTGAACGCACCTTCGCGACGCATCTTGGCGCGGCGGTGAATCTTTCCGAAGACGATGTTGATGAGACCGCGGTATTGAATGCGGCGGTTCTCCACGTTGAAGGGTATCTTCTGGAGCCGCCGGCGCTCCGTGCCGCCGCAGTCAAAGCAATGAAAGCCGCGAAGAGCGCTGGTACGATTGTATCGATTGATGTCGCTGATCCGGGGTTGGTGACGCGCATGGGTGAGGAGCTTAAAGTGATAATCCGTGAATATGCTGACATTCTCTTTATGAATGAGGATGAAGCGAAGGCATTCACGGGGAAAGAAGGAAAAGCCGCCGCCCGTGTCGCGGGAAACTTTGCGACGATAACGGTAGTGAAGCTCGGAGCGGAAGGAAGCCTTGTGTATTCGGACGGAAACGTTATAGAGATTCCATCGTATAAAGTTGATGTTATGAACACGAACGGAGCGGGTGACATGTATGCGGGCGGTTTTCTGTACGCTCTCGCGAAGAAGATGCCCCTTGACCGATGCGGAAGAATCGCGTCGTTCGCCGCTTCGCGCGTCGTAGGTTCACCGGGAGCCCGTCTTGACGTGAGACCCGATGTTGAGTCGGCTGGTTAGTTTCGGACTGATTGTGAAATGTTATAGCTGATTACTTTCCGCAGATAATGTTCATTTGGGACGAGCAACGGAAAAACGCATCGATGATGCGCGGATCGAAATGATTTCCCGCTTCTCCCGCGATTATCTGACAGGAAAGTTCGTGTGGGAACGCTTCTTTGTACACTCGTTTACTGCGAAGCGCGTCATACACATCGCTTACCGCGACAATCCGCGCTGAAAGGGGAATTCCCTCTTCCTTGAGTCCGTACGGATACCCTGATCCGTCCCACCATTCATGATGATAGAACGCGATCTCTTTGCTCGTTTTGAGAAACGACTGTCCCTTGATTTTGCGTTCCGCTTCCAGAAGTGAGTTGCCTCCGAACAGTGTGTGCAGCTTCATCACCTCAAATTCTTCTATGGTGAGCTTTCCGGGTTTTTTCAGAATATTGTCGGGAATTCCCACTTTACCGATATCATGAAGCAGGCATGACTGGATGACGTCATCAATGAATGTGCGGGACATGTGTCCCTGAAAATATGAATCGTCGGACAGTTCCTGCGCGAGACACTCGGTATATTTCATGAGACGTTCAAGATGCATTCCTGTTTCAATATCACGGTATTCCATAAGTTTCACGAGCGACATTATTGTCATAAGCTGTGCCTGCTGGACGCGGAGCGCTCCGTTATGGCGTGCGAGTGACATCGCTGAATATTTCGCGAGGTATCTGAGTGAATCAAAATGTTCCATGAGATGAGAGGGGGAAATGCACAGCGCGATCACCGCTTCGACATTCGTTTCGGTAGAGAGAGGAAGAACGAGTACCGACCGGTCACGGAGAATCTCTCTCATATCATCGTGGAACGCTGATGATCTGTCCGGGAACGCTCCGGCGATAAATGCCGCAATGTCTTCGTTTCGGCTGTAGACGGAGAATGTCCTACTTCTCCCTACGCGTGTAAAAGGGTTTTCCGAGAGAATCCTTGAGTGCCGTTCACCACTTTCCTGTAGTTCAAACGATTGCGTTGAAGGGTGCATGGTGATTGAACTGACCGTTTCGGAGTCAGGATCAAAAGGGGCGTAGAATACCGGAAATGCCTTGAATTTTATAAAACTGTTCACTACTTCCGAGACCAGAGAACCTGCATCCTTTGCCGTGTTGATCTCATGATATGAGCTTGCCATCATGGTGAGCTCTTCTTCGTTTTTTCTGAGCATTGAAACGGAATGAGTGGTCACAAGTTCCAGATGGCTTGAGTACTGGTTGATTTTCTCTTCGGCTACCGCGCGAGCGGTTATATCCTCAATGAATTCATACGCGTCGATCACCGTTCCGTCGTCATCTTTCAGCGGAACAGCGGTAAGACGATAAAAGCGGTTTTCGTTTCCGGTCGAGACATGAATCTCGCGCGTGATCTCTTTGCCGCTGTCAATTGCGTGAGTAATCAGGCAATTCGCGCACGGGGAGTCTTTCGTATCACTGAAAATGATTTTGTAGCACTTTTTTGTACCAAGAGCAGAGGGGAACATTCTGGAGAATGTTTTATTATGAGCTGCGACCGAGTAGCACGAATCACGGGTGAACACCGCATACGGCATTATGTCGAGCGCATGACTCAGGTTAACTGGACCAATCTTATCTGTGGAATGATGCGGCGTACCGGTCATCAGGCCTCCCTCGCTCGTTCAGTACAAAGTACTTAACTGCCGCCAAATCAATCAATCACAAAATAACGGACAGTTGGACGGTCGGAGTGTGCGGGAGCTTTTCAGACCGAAAACGAAGGATCGCGTTTGACGAGAATTTCCTTGATGGAACATTCTCCGGCTGAGAAATAAATTATCTGGGATTCCAGCACCCGGACATCGTTGATCGCTCGTAAAGTCTCTTCGTCAAAAAAGTAGTCTGCGCCGTCGTCTTTACGGGTAATGTTGCGGGCTGCAAGTTTCATGGAATCACCTTTATCGGAGGTTGTATATCAGTCGAGAATACCCCCGCTTCGGTATTTGTCCACTTTTATTTTAAAAAAGAATTATCCGTGTTTTGTCTCATGAGCCGAGACTTCTCATCACGCGGAGTTTTCTTTTTTTGCTTTACAATTTACTCCGTTTTCAATTCTGTGATTGTTGAAAAGGGATTCAAAAAACCCTTTGTATTCAAGGAAATTTCCATGAAAAAACGATCAGCCCTCTTATTGTTCTCAATGTTCACGATTATTGTTCTGACCGCGTTCGGAACCCATACCGCGTTTGCGTACAAATTCGATTTCACCACCGTCAGTGATGTGGTGAAAAGCGTGAAAAAGCGCTACAGCGACATCGAGTGTTACAGCGCGGAGTTCAGAATTACAAGTGACAAGGGCGGGAAGAAGACAGTCCAGCAGGGAATTGTAAAATCAAAATATCCCGACAAACTTCTCGTTGAGTTTTCATCACCGGCTGGGCAGAAGATAGTTGCGAATGACCGGACTATGTGGATTTATATGCCATCTCTCAATGTGGTAGCGGAGCAGAGTCTTAATAATTCGGACGCATCGCTTTTCTCAGGATCAAAGAGCGGTCTTGCACGGCTATTTAACAAATTCCATTATAAATTTGACTCAAAGGATCAGCCGTCGGTTGATGCGGACGGAAAGAAGTATTATACTCTTTACCTGAAGCAGAAAGAATCCCGCAGCGGTTACAAATCAATGAGGCTCTGGATCTCCGAGGATTATCTGATCAGGAGAGCGCTCGGAGAAACATCTTCCGGAAAGAAAGTTGAAATTGAATTTTCGAATATCAAGACGAACGAGAATTTCCCGAACGGGATTTTCAAATTTGATATGCCCGCACATGCGAAAGTAATAACGAACCCGATGATGGCAGAGGAGTAAGACATTGGAAAGTATCGGTGAAAAACTGCGGTCAGTCCGCGAAGCGAAGAAACTGAATATCCGTGATGTGGCGAAAGACACCAATATCGCCCCCCGTTATATAGAGGCGCTTGAATCAGAGGAGTTTGATAAATTTCCGGGTGAGACATATATCACCGGATTTCTGCGCAGCTATGCCGAGTATCTGAAACTCGACGCTGATGATATGATCCAGTCGTACAAAGGGTATAAAATCGGTGAAAGCGTTACTCCTCTCGAGGAGCTGACAAAGCCCACCCGTCCTGATATGTTTGTATCAATGCAGTCTTTCTATCAGAACAACAAGATGGCCGTGTATATCGGTTCAGCGGTGATCACGCTTCTCGTTATATTTCTCGTATGGAGCGGAATCACTTCGTCCCGTGCGAACCTTGACAGCGATGATTCGGTTTCAAGGATAAAGAACGAGTATGACAAGGAGCACGGCGGCAGCGGATTTGAAAACATTCATAACCTCAAGCTGCAGAACGGTTTTGAGATCGTGATTGTTCATGAAAACGAGGCTGTTCAGTTTCTTGTGGATAACAAGGAAGTAATGTTTGTTGTCCGCGGTATCAATGATAAGAAGGTCGATCTTGAGCTTCTTCCCCAGAAGCAGGGGGAATCACTCACCGTCGGAACACCTCATCCTGTGAAATTCGCGGGGACCACAAAGCCTGTAACACTTACTCTCAAGAGCCAGACAGAGGGCAGTGCGAATATTAAAGTTGAACTTGATATTGAGGATGACGACAAGACTCCTGCGGATAATTCCTCCACAGCTTCTAATACGCCTCCTCCGGTTCAGGGTGATCAGACAACAGTTGTCGCTCAGAACACTCAGAATCTGAAGATTACGTTTGAAGCGGAATTCACCGCGAAGACATATGTTGAAGTCTATCTCGATGGCGCGGAAAAGACAAAGGGCGTTGTGATGCCGGGACGTAAAGAACGCTGGGAAGCGAACTCTCTCATCCAGGTGAAAATAGGAAATGCCGGCGGGGTTAAAGCCCGGATCAACGGCAAAGATTATACGTTCGGTCTTCCCGGCCAGGTTGCGAACAAAGTCGTGACATGGAAGAAAGACGCGACGAATCCCAACCAGTATCAGATAGTAATCCGCGACTGGTATTGATTTGAAGGAACGATTATCACGGGCGCGCGCAAAGCGCGCTTCGTTTTTTATAGTGTCGCTCGGCTGCTCGAAGAACCTCACTGATTCAGAACGTGTTAATGCCTCCCTTGCCCGCGAGGGTTTTTCCCCCGCAGTTGACGAGAACTCGGCTGATCTTATAATTATCAATACATGCGGTTTCATCAATGACGCGAAGAAGGAATCGATACGCGTGATCCTTGACGCGATTGATGTGCGTGATGCGAATATCGCAAAAGGGCGGGCTTCAAAAGTCGTTGTGACCGGATGTCTTTCCCAGAGATATCTGGCGCAGATCACGGAGGACATTCCGGAGATTGATCTTGTGTACGGAATTCCAGATGATGAATTCGTGCGACGGCTTGTAAAACTTGTTGATCCTGACCGCGATGTCCACGGCGGTCTTTCGGAAAGGCTCCCCCTCGACGGGAGTAATGCGTATGAATATATCAAGATCTCGGACGGATGTTCGAATAACTGCAGTTATTGTGCGATTCCTCTCATCCGCGGACCTATCCATTCGTTCTCTCCCGATTCAATCCTGGACGACGCCGCTTCCGCCGCCGCGCGCGGCGCGAAGGAGATTATTGTAATCGCGCAGGACATCGCCGCGTATGAGTACAAAGGATACCGTCTTCCTGAATTGCTCAAGGATCTCGGTTCTGTTGATATACCGTGGATACGTTTGTTGTATTGTCACCCGGATCATCTTGATGATCGGATAGTGCATGCGATACGTGATATTCCCCGGATTGTTCATTATATTGATCTTCCGTTTCAGCACGCGAACGGCGATATCCTGAAAAAGATGAACCGTAAAGGGGATCTCAATACGTACCTCCGGTTGATCGGGAATATCCGCGCCGAGATTCCCGACATTGCGATACGTTCAACATTTATGACGGGTTTTCCCGGCGAGGATGACAGGGCGTTCGATGAGCTTCTGTCGTTTGTTGAAGCATCACGGCTCGATCGTGTGGGTTGTTTCACGTATTCCCCTGAAGAGGGTACTTCTGCGGCGGATCATGACGATGTCCCCTCTGAAATAAAGGAATCACGTCTGAACAAGCTTATGGATATACAATCCCGTATTTCGGCTGAAAAGCTGGAGGAGAAGATCGGCACAAGGGTTCGGGTGCTGATTGAAGGGAAAGAGGATGACGGAACATTTACGGGACGGACGGAGTATGACGCTCCCGAGGTTGACGGGATTTTCTACTTGACCGCGAACGATGTGGCGATCCACGATATAGTCGTAGCTGAAGTTACTGACTCAATAGATCATGATCTTTCTGGAGTGATATGAATATTCCGAATTTACTGTCTCTTTCACGGATATTTCTCATACCCGTGTTTCTTTACCTGCTGTTTTCTCCCGCACCGTGGTCAAAGATAGCGGCGATGGGGGTTTTTATTCTCGCGTCGGTAACTGATATCCTCGACGGATGGAGTGCCCGTACTCTTAAGCAGGAATCAGAACTGGGAAAATTTCTTGATCCCCTCGCTGACAAGTTTCTTGTCATCGCGACGCTAATCAGTTTTGTTATTATCGATCCGTATATACCGATGTGGATGATCCTCGTTATTGTCGGCCGCGATTTTCTTATCACCGTTATGCGTTACACCGGCATCAAGAAGGGGATGGCTCTCAGGACATCCCGTTTCGGTAAAATAAAGACCGCGTTTCAGATGGTGTCGATTGTCATCATTATCATGGTGTTCATCGTTAAAAGTTTCGGCACCGAGATATTTCTTCAGAATCATATTGATCAGGCGATCCATCTGAAAACACTTATCCGGATAACGCTGGAAATGGATAATACTGAGCTGTACAAGTGGATTCTCATCGGACCGTACTGGCTGATGATGATAGTGACGATTCTCACTGCTCTTTCCGGAATACGTTATCTGATGTATAACTGGCGCCTCCTTCTCCCCCCATATCATCCGAAAAACGGGAGTAACTCAAACTGATGTTTCGAAAACTCAATCTGTTTCTGGCGACAGGTTTTTGTGTCGGTTATCTTCCGTGTGTGCCGGGTACATTCGGCACTGTAGTGGGAATGGGAATTTTCTTTTCCGAATTCTATTTGTTCGGCAGTAATGCCATCTTCGCGAACGCGGTCTTTTTTGTTCTGATGCTTGTTCCTTCGATATTGATTGCGGGTAAGGCGGAGGGATATTTCAAGAAGAAGGATGCGCAGCAGATCGTTATCGACGAGATAATGGGATATTCACTTTCTGTTCTGTTCCATCCTTTCAGCATAAAGCTTGCGGTGTGCGCGTTTGTTCTTTTCAGAATTTTCGATATTCTGAAGCCATTCCCGATTAAAAAACTTCAGAATATTCACGGCGGGCTGGGTGTGGTCGCTGATGATCTTCTCGCGGGTGTGTTCGTCAATGTGTGCCTTTGGGGTGTAGTTTTGATAGGACAAATAACGGGACATGTGGTGATCTGATATGCGTAAATATCTTTTCAATGTTGAAAAGATAAAGTATATCCTCGGCGGTAAACCGTCCGTTGAGTGTATTTTATGCGCGATCGGTGACCATAATCCTGACGTATGTTCTCTTGAACTTATGAGAACAGATCTTTCGATTGTAACCGTGAATCTTTATCCGTTCAATCCCGGGCATCTTATGGTGTTTCCTGTGCGGCATTGTGAGGATTTGTCACTGTTAACGCACGAAGAAGCCGCTGATATTCATGATCTTACCGCGAAATCCATAACAATACTCCGAGAAGAATTTTCTCCCTCCGCGTTCAATATCGGTTATAACATGGGGCGTACGGGCGGCGGGAGCATAACTCATCTGCATGAGCATATCGTTCCCAGATACGAAAATGAAGTTGGTTTTATCGATGTGCTTGCCGGAGACCGTATCGCGGTTGTTGATCCTGCGGATGTGATGGAGAGATTAAAAAAACGCTTCAGCGTGTGCTGAAGCGTTTAGACTGTTTCGTTGATGTAAGACGTTATTTTGAATCCTGCTGCATGTTGCAATTTCCGTTGAAATTCGCTCCACGTTCAATGTATAACTCAGGTGAAACGATATCCGCATTGGTATTGCTCTTGCTGAAGAGTTCAACCTGCTTTTTCGCGTGTATTTTGCCGTTTGTATTGCCGCTGACGGAAATGGTTCCCGCGGTTATTTCCGCGCTGACCTTGGCTTCCATTCCTATCACAAGATGACCATCGGATTCGATCGTTCCCTCAACATTGCCTTTTATTTTCAGCGAGTCTTTGAATGCGATCTTTCCGCGGAAAGTGATATCTTCGCCCATCACCGTACCGATCTTGTTCTCGTCTTCGATGACTTCCTTGATTTCCGCCATGGTGTTATCCTTCCTTTTACGCGAGCTTTTCTGTCGCTTCTTTAATACGTTTCACGCCTTCGATGATGTGAGCGTCGGAAGTCGCAAAGGAAAGACGAACATGTTCATCTGTTCCGAACGCTATACCCGGCACTACCGCTACACGAGCCTCTTCCATAAGATATGCGGTGATTTTAGAAGAGAAGTGCTGGCTTGTCGAATACTTTTCCTGAGCTTTTTTCCAGCCCGGAAGGTTGTTGATCCCGGAAACATTAGGATACGCATAAAACGCTCCGTCGGGATAAAGACAGCTGACTCCGGGTGCGCTGTTAAGCCCCTTTACGATGATTTCGCGTCTGCGCGCAAATGCTTCGACCATTGTTCCGATAACACTCTGGTCTCCGTTCAGGGCTTCTACCGCCGCATACTGGGATATTGATGTCGGGTTTGATGTCGACTGGCTTTGAAGGATGTCGATCTTCTTTATGAGAGCTTCGCTTGCGGCCATATATCCAATGCGCCATCCGGTCATTGCATACGCTTTGGAACATCCATTGAGTACGACAGTACGATTTTTCAGTTCGGGAGAGAGCATCGCCATGTTGACGAATGGTTTTCCCGTATAGGTTATCGTTTCATACATATCATCACTGATAAAAAGAATATCTTCACGGTTTTTGACAACGTCAGCCAGCGCGAGGAGTTCTTCCGGAGTATAAATCGATCCTGTTGGATTTGACGGCGAGCAGAGTACTATCGCGCGTGTTTTCGACGTGATAGCCGCGGCAAGGCTTTTGGGTGTCATTTTAAAGCCGTTTTTCTCATCAGTATCAACAATAACCGGATTTCCGTCCGCAAGGCTCACCATGGGAGGATATGAAACCCAGTATGGTGCGGGGATTATAACTTCGTCGGCCGGATCAAGCAGTACCTGCATGAGCTGGTAAAAGGAATGTTTCCCGCCGCTGTTGACGATGACTTCAGATGTTTTGTATTCAAGATTGTTGTCGCGCTGGAACTTGGCGACAATCGCCTTTTTGAGTTCAATGATTCCGCCCACTTCCGTGTACTTGGTTTTACCGTCTGCGATTGCGCGGATTGCTGCGTTCTTGATGTGTTCGGGAGTATCAAAATCCGGTTCGCCGGATCCGAAACCGATAACATCAACACCCTTGGCTTTCAGCGCATTTGCGATTGCGGTGATTTCAAGCGTCGGAGAGGGTTTGATCTGCATGATTCTTTCGGCAAATTTCATATCAAGTACCTGAAAGTGTTTGATTTTTTGGGGCTATTTCCCCGTTTCGTCGTTTGTAGATTCTGAGTTTTGAGTGTCAACTATTTTAAACAAAGTCAGGTATTTTGTATTTTTCCGGTATCTTGAAAATAAATGTTTGAATTCATCAGTAGTCACCGAAACAATATACAGAGGCCGGGATTTTCGGCTGAAACAATGCGTCAGGCGGGTAAGTACTGGGATGAAAGTCAAGTTTTGGGGAGTAAGAGGGTCAATACCCACTCCGCACAGTGAGTCGGAAATCCGCGAAAAGGTCTTCCGCGCGTTGAAACACGCAACACCCGCCGATATCGTGTCGGAAGAGTCCATCGACCGTTTTATCGGAACGCTTCCCATGTCTGTCCGTGGTGCATACGGCGGTAATTCAACCTGTATTCAGGTTAAGCCGGATAACGGGGAATTGATCATCATTGACTGCGGAACAGGAATCCGCGACCTCGGAAAGGAATTAATGTCCGGTAATTTCGGCAAAGGAAAAGGGATCGGCAATATTCTGATGACCCACACTCATTGGGATCATGTGCAGGGAATTCCTTTCTTTGTCCCGTTTTATGTGCCGGGTAACAGGTTCTCCATATACTCTCCCTATAATGATATGAAAGAACGGATTGAGTATCAGCAGGTATTTACTCATTTTCCCGTAAATCTTGACTACATGCTGGCTACGAAGGATTTTGTCGCCCTCGAGAAGGAAGGGACTTTTTTTCTGAACGGAGTTAAAATCACCAACAAGCGGATGCGTCATCCCGGCGGCTCGTTCGGATATCGTTTTGAGGAGAACGGCCGCGTGTTCGCGTTTACCTCCGATTGCGAATTCAATATCGACGAAATAGAAAATATTCATTTATACGAAAACTTTTTCCGCGACGCTGATGTGCTGGTATTTGATACCCAGTATACATTTGAGGAGTCAATCAACAAGATCGATTGGGGGCATTCTTCCGCGTCGATCGCGATTGACATAGCCGGGCGGTTCAATGTGAAGAAACTTATTCTGTTTCATCATGATCCTGAGTACAGCGATGAAAAACTTGACCTGGTTCTTGCGAACGCGAAGAGCTATGTGGCGATGAATCTGAAAAGGAAAAAAGTGAATCTTGAGGTTGAACTCGCGATTGAGGGACGTGAAATCGACGTGTAAAGACGCCCAAAAGATTCTAATTTTTATTGACATGAAGCTCGTTTAAGAAGATTCCTTCATTATATCTCAATTTGTTGGAGAAACCCATGGCGATAGCGAAGATCGGCGGTGACGTCGCGGTAAATGTGATCGGAGAGAATTCCTACTTTACGGGTAAGTTTGTCATCAACGGTTCGCTCCGTATCGACGGCCGGTTTGAAGGGCGTTCGCTCCAGGCTGAACAGCTGTATATAGGACCTCATGGTAAGATCCGCACCAATATTGACGCGTCGTCGGTTATTGTGGAAGGTCTGGTGATCGGAAACATCAATGCGTCAAGTCGCGTCATGCTCATGCCGACCGCGCGCATCCTGGGTGATATCAAAACTCCTGAGCTGATTATCCAGAACGGTGTTATCCTTGAAGGGCGCTGTACAATCTCGAATGATCAGAAGTCGAACGCGCGGGAGCAGATTGAAACTGAATATGATAAGAACAAAATAATACCTGACGAATTCCTTGAAGGAGCAAAACGCACCGGATCAAAACGTGGCTAAACTTGCGATAACTTTCGGCGATCCGTCGGGAGTCGGTCCCGAGGTCGCTCTCCGTGCGCTTTCCGGTTTTAATGAAAAGGGGATCATTCCCATACTCATCGGCCGGAAGGAAGTACTGGTTAAAAATTTTTCCCGCTTCCTGGACTTTCCCCTTATTTCTTTATCCGCAGAATCTGATTTCTCTCAATGTGTTGAGGGTAACGTCTATATTTATGATTGTTCAACCGGGGTGTCGATTCCCGATCCGGGAATGGGATCGATTGACAGCGCCCGTGAATCTCTTTTCTATGTCGATGAAGCGATACGGCTTTGGAAGAACGGTTCTGTTCATGCGATGGTGACGGGGCCTGTTCATAAAGGAAATATCGAGAAAAGCGGAACGCCTTTTATGGGGCACACTGAATATATCGCAGAGGCGATCGGCGAAAAAGATCCGTATATGATGATGTATTCCCGTGATATGCGGGTGCTTCTCGTTACAACGCACGTTCCCGTTGCGGATTTGCCGAATCTTGTTACGGAAGAAAGTATTTTCCGTACAATCAAGACCGGCCATGATGCGCTCCTGAAAATTGACGGAAAAGCTCCGAAGATCGCTGTTGCGGGCTTTGATCCCCATTGCGGAGACGCGGGTGCGATCGGTGATTTTGATGATACAGTTACTTCGCGGGCGATAATCCGGGCGAAGGAATCAGGGATTGATGCGCAGGGTCCTTTTTCGGCGGATACGCTGTTTATCCCGTCAAAGTGGAAAGGTTTTGATCTCGCCGTCGCGCACTACCACGATCAGGGATTGATTCCGTTTAAAATATGCGCGTTCGAGTCAGGGGTGAATGTGACGCTTGGTCTTTCTATTGTCCGCACGTCGGTTGATCATGGAACCGCGTTTGATATCGCGGGAAAAGGGATTGCGAGTTTCGAGAGTATGAGAGAGGCCATTCGTCTGGCTCAGCGTTTAGTCGAGATACGATCCGAGAACGGCAAGGGCGTCGTCGGCAAGTGATTTCGAGAGCGATTCAGCGTCCGCTCCTTTTCCCTTGAGGAAGAGAGCCTTTTTGATTTTGGGATTTCCCGGAAATTTAACAACGGCCTGAATCTCTCCGATGCAGGACTGTAAGTCGAGCTCTCCCTTTTTAAGAGTGTATACCTCTTTACCGGTTGAGCAGCCGTACACGACGATATCGGCGTTGAGTGCCTCAAAGCGGCGGTCTTTCTCGATAAGAGCTTTGCGGACGATAACGGGATCTATTTTAACCCCGGTTGACACGCGAACGGTCAATGCGAAAGCGGGAGTAATCGAGCATAGGATAACCGCTGAAAATAAAAATGTCTTGAAACGTTTCATCATAAAACAATAACCTTGCGACATATGGCTGTCATGCCTTATTCAACGCAAGCAGATTTCAGCAGGAATTGAAATGGAGAAAGCGCTCATTCTTAAATCGGTTTCGGTTTTTATTTTTGTATGGGGAATTGCCGTCGTGTTCCTCTGGTTCAGACCGAAAATCGAGATTTTCTGGAAAATCATCGCGACACTTCTGTTTTTGTTTTATTTATGGTTTTTTTCTGAGGAGATATCCAAGGGTCTTCTGTCTATAAAGGCGGACTGGTATCCCGCGATGATAACTTTTTTCAAGGAACTCCTCGTTATCATGTTTGTGAACCTGTTTTTTCTTTGGCCGGTCACGCTTATCGTTATTTTCTATAAGTCTGACGATATCGGTGCGGAGAAGCTTCTGAAATTCATGTGTGTGTTTACCGTTCTTGCATGGATTATTCTTGTCGCGTATGCCTTCTATGACAAAAATATAGATACGTACCTTTACGATAAATTAAAAACCTTTATACCGTTTGCGAGGCATTAGTCCTGTGCGCAGACCATTGGAACAATGGTGTTTCCCCTCATCTTCATGGATTTATTTTAAGCTGCTGTGTTCGGGTATTGTCCGAATTTCCTTGATATGTGTGATATGCGTCGGTTTATGCGTGTTGGAAACACGTGCGCGTGAAAATTCGACATTGGTCTACGCTGAAGGAGCCGCACGTGCCGCGAACGGTGATATTGAGGGTGCGATTCCTTTTTTTGAAAAGGCCGTGAAACTCAGTCCTGACTACTCGTTGGCGCACTATGGTCTGGGGCGGGCATATCTGTACAGGGAATCGCGGATGAAGGATGCGATCAGGGAGCTTTCAATTTCAGTCCGGTGTGATCGTCGGCTGGCGAAGGGGTATTTTTATCTGGGCTTTGCGTACATGTTCAGCGGAAAATACGACAGGGCGATCAATGCATTCAACAGCGCGTATTCCGTAGACAGGACATATTTTCCCGCGCTTTACAATATCGCGGCGATTTATGATCTGATGGGGCAGGTTCAGAAGGCGAGGCAGTTCTATGTCCGATATAATAATGAATTGCATAAGGGCGAGGATGAATTCTGAACGGAAATAAAGATATATCAGTGAATAGATTTTTCTGTTTCGGAATATTATATCACTTCAAGATATGATATAAACATTTTAACGTGATATAATGTGTATAGTTTAAAACTGTGTACGAAACAAATAGAGCATTTCACGAATTAAGTAATGTATTTTGTTGGAGCTGTGCAGAATTATCTTGCGATTTGATAAGGGCGGTTTAGAGAAACATCTTTTAGTAAAGCCGCTCTTGTGGACAAGTACTAAAAAATAACTGACTGCTCGCTTTTTAAATAAGGAAAAAGCAGATATACATAGAGTTCATAAACCGACCATTTCGTGGCACAGATCAAGATTATCCTTTCTCAAGCTGCTCTAGACGCACCATGAAATGCTCTATTTCTCTAAAATCCGGGTGATTTGCTTTGTAATTATGAATGTTTGAGATGTTACTGTATTATTATATTTTTCAGATTATGTCGTATGTGTGCTTTGTATCAGGAATAAAAGCTTGAATAAATTTTGATAGAGTGCTTTCTATAATTAGTATAAAAATAAATCATTGCACGGAAGATGGCTGGAGTGTTCTTTTAAAGGATCCATTTGACGTGATTAGCCGTTTGACTGTGGCTGGACTATTGATTGAGTATTTGGAGTTATTTTGGGATGAAACGCACAATTGTTGTTTTTACCGCTGTTGACGTGAACAATCTTGTAAAGAAAAACTATACGTTTTCCCTGAGAATAAAGTCCAATCTTGACAGTCCAGAAATTCTGAATGCATTTAATGTCAAATATGTTAAACTTACTGAACTGTCTTGGAAAACAGTATACGAAGGTGATATTTTCATATTTTATAAGGCTCAGTTTTTTTTGAAAAGTATTTTCGATCTTGTCACGGTGTTGAAAAAAATTGGGAAAAAGGTTGTGTTCGACCTCGATGATTACTATTTTGATTTGCCTTCATATTCATTTAGCCGGCATCTTAATGAGGGAAGCCGGCTCAGAAACATGATCAAAAGCATCGGAAATGCGGATGTAGTTACTGTCTCGACTCCCTTTCTGCAGTCTCAGTTGTTAAAATATAATAAGAATACTATTGTATGCGAAAATACCATTGTTACTGATAATTTTAAAAAGCCTTGTGGTAATTCGGGTGTTATTAATATTTTAGTCACATCCGGTGATAATCTGAAGCTTAATGGTTTTAAAAAAGATTTTCTTGATTGTTTGATGGATATTAAAAAAGAATTTCTTGATCGTGTGTGTATCCATTTTCTCGGGAAATTCTCCAATATCAATAATATTTCTCAGATAGCAGATCGTATTTCGGACAGAATCCCTCCTGTGAATTATCTTAAATTCCTGAAAGAAAATGATTTTCATATTGGTCTTGTTCCTCTCGGAGCAGAGGAAGATCCTGAAACATTTGTGTCTCATTCTTCAAAATCAAATATCAAATTTCTTGAGTTCGCCGCACATGGAATTGCCGGGATCTATACGGAAATTGAACCCTATAAAGCTGTTACTGATCAGTTTGACGGTATTAAGATTCGAAATGATAAAAGTGAATGGTGTTCCGCGATTAAAAAATTGGTCAATGATCAGAATCTACGCCACGAGATTGTATTGAACTCACAAATGATCGTGAAAAGCAGTTTCGGGAAAGGAGTTTCTCAGGCAAAGTGGCTGGATTTTTTAACCAGGATATCGGGGTGTATTCAGAGAAGAGATTATGTAAAGTATAATATTCCTGCGTATATTCATCTCGAGTATGTTGTTGTCAATTATCATCTAAATTTAATTCACCAGAAATTTCTTTTTCTAAAAATGCTTTTACAGAGGCGTGAATACCGGGAAATCAGAGCGCGAATGAAAAATGTATTGAGGACACTTTTGGGTTTGGGTGGTGGCACGCGGCGATCAAGCTTTAAGCCCTGTATTAATCGGCACGAACGGCTAAGAAAAGGTGTTGATTTCTGATCAGGATTGATACACATAAAGTGAAAGAGCACTATTTTTGGTATGGTCATAATTGCACGGTTAATTAATTATGTTTGAAAAGGGACAGTATCTATTGTATCTGATATCTGTCTGGGAAAAATATGAGTGAAATAACGTCAGATAAATATATCGTTTCATATCTTGAATCCATAATGGGCGGTGATTCAATACCGCAGATAAGCAAAATCAAAAGTATATTTGATTCAATGAGCCGGGAGGACTTTCTCCGGACATTGGAGTCTATTGTTTCAACCCGGGATTCCAATTCCTTTCATATCTTTCTATACTATATAATAATTTTCCGCGATCTTGATGTTATCAGAGATACACTAAATGATTCTGAAACTCCGATTGATTTGCTCGAAAACCTTGTGATGTTTGCGATCGGGCATTGCGGTCTCCAGGGTTATTCAACCGAGCGGATACTTGACGAAATACTCGGGTTTTTGACAAAGGAACGCCTTCTTGATCTTATCCTCAAATCACGGCATGTGTCGCGCGATAAGCTTTTGTTGTTTTTTATTCTCACAAAGCTGACCAATGATGAACTTAATGAGTATTTCAGTAAGCAAAAAGATCTGTCATCATTTGTTGAGTGTTTTCTGAAGCTTCCTGACGAAGTGATGAAATCAATCATTACCCGGAATTATCATCTTTTCCAGTATGTAATGGTGATGATGTCTGAAAAGATTGAAGCGGATGAATCGCTGAAAAAGTTTTACGCGAAGTACCATGCCGATATCGAACAGATGAGTCTTCTCGGTGATGTGATAAGGAAGTATAAGTCTAATGCGAATCTTGATTCAGAGCGGGGCTTGCCGTTCGGTGAACGAAACATGGGTAGAATCGCGTTTCTTGTCTATAAAATCAGAAATCTTCCTGATCAGATAAGAGCGATTGAGTACTTTGCGGGTGAAGGATTGTTCGCGGATGAGAATGAGCGGCAGGTAATAAGGGAAATTGTAACCAATCCCATGTTTAAGAGTACCTTTCTGCATTATGATTCATTGTTTGATAAAAATTGAATTAAATGCAATTTCCCGCACTGGGTTTACCGGCTGCATGATCTTTGGGTAAAAGATTATTTGTTCGTGTGATTTTTTTCGGGTTACCTCGGATTTTCCCGGATGAATTTGAGCGCTTCCTCTCCGGATAAAGGCTTGGAATAAAAAAAGCCCTGCATGTAGTCGCAGCCGATTTCTTTGAGGATGCGAACGTGTTCCTCTACTTCGACTCCTTCTGCAACTGCCTTAAGTTTCAGATTATGCGCAAGAGCGACAACTGAGCGTACAATCGCCTCGCTCTGTTCGTCAACATGCATCCATCGTACAAATGACATGTCAATTTTAAGTACGTCGACCGGGAAATGCAGTAGATAGGAGAGCGAGGAAAAACCCATACCGAAATCATCGAGATACACGAGTATTTTTTCCGCTTTAAGACGCAGCAGCATGAGGTTCGCCACGTCACGATTTATAAAGAATGAGCTTTCTGTGATCTCAAGCGCGATCACAGAGGGATCGAGCCGATATTCCGCTATGATGCTGATGATGCGGTCGACAAGTTCCACGCAGGTGAACTGTTTCGCCGAAAGATTTATGCCGATGCGGAATTTCGTGTTTTCTTCTAGAACAGATATCCATTCGCTGATTGTTTTGCAGACTTCATTTATAATCCAGAAGCCGAAAGTAACCATGAAATCGCTGTTTTCAATAACCGGAATAAACCTGTCGGGTGGAATAAGTTCGCCTGTAGCGCTCCATCTCCATCGGATAAGCGACTCAAATCCTGATACCGCGCCGCTTGATGTCTCAATAATCGGCTGATAGTTCATGAAAAACTCATTATTCGCAAAGCTTTCTTTGATCACTTCGATCGACATGTTATGCGGGTCTTTCGATCCACTGTCGGGTGAATCGCCATTTTTCGCTAATGCTGAAATGAGTCCGGCAATCATGTATTCCCTGGTACCGGTGAGTTGATCCGGATGGACAATGAGAACGGAACAACCGATTGCCCTGAGAACCGATATTTTCCGAATGGCTATATCCGGATCGGCGGTGATGATAATGCCGGCTTTTACCGGAGGCGGGGTGGTTTCAGAATGCTTTACAAGACTGACCCCAAAAGAGTAGAGTAATGACCTGATCTTACTGATTGCATTGAGGGTGTAATCGTAAATAATAATCCGCTTATTTTTCGATGTATATTGCTTCATCCCTTACCCGCATATCAGGTTTCTGAAGTGAGAGGATAACATGGATTTTGCTGAAGTTCAAATAATAATGTTTTGATAAGAATATACGAGTTAAGGATGAATGCGGAGTTAAATGAAAATAATGTAATATTGATTACATCATCGTCATATACCCTGAAATTGATTTTATCTCGGAGCAGACCTGATGAAGGATGTGCTCTGACTCAAATGAGGCCGTGATGGTATAAGAGATAAAGTTTCCCTTCTCGCTCGTTCTTTCGGAAATAGAGTGGAATATCTCCTTTTCGGAGAGACATATTGCAATTCCGTCGCGTGCGCTGGATTCAGTGCGGAAGATTGCTTTAAAAATGATTTCCTGTGGGTATATACCCGGTTCCGGTTTTTGTGCCATATGGATATGAAAAATCAGTCATGTTTTTCGTCAAGATATTTAGCGGATAATTGTGCGCGTTTGTCGTTCTTGACGAACACGGGTTTTGTGTATAATATAGGTCTGTTGGTTCGATTCCGAACAGGCCTTTCTCCTGAATTTAATACCGCTCAGCGGCTGATCCGGAGGTTGTATGAAATATTGCATTATCGGCGGTGTTGCCGGCGGCGCGACCGCAGCGGCGAGAATCCGTCGTCTTGATGAAAATTCGGAGATTATTCTTTTTGAGCGCGGTTCGCATATCTCATTTGCGAATTGCGGACTTCCGTATTATCTCGGCGGAGTGATAAAGGAAAGGGATCGGCTTTTTGTGACCACCGCGGACGCATTCCGCATGCGGTATCGGGTTGATGTCCGTACCCGTCATGAGGTCATTTCAATCGAACGGAACGGGCGGAAGATCCGTATCCGCGATCTTTCCACGGGGAATGAATATACTGAATCATACGACAGACTTCTTCTGTCTCCGGGTGCGGAACCGATTCGTCCTCCGATTCCCGGGATAGATAGTGATGGTATTTTCACGTTGCGGAATATCCCCGATACGGACGCGATCCGGCATTACATTGATATGAATAAACCTGAAAAAGCGGTGGTTATCGGCGGGGGATTCATTGGTCTTGAGATGGCTGAAAATCTCCATAGTCTCGGAATCCGTGTGACGATTGTTGAAGCGCTTGATCAGGTGATGGCTCCGATTGATTACGAAATGGCGGCGGAGGTGCATAGGCATATCCGTTCAAAAAATGTTGAGCTGGTTCTTTCAGACGGCGTCGCATCTTTCTCGAAGGTTGACAGATCTGTGAATGTCACGCTGTCAAGCGGCAGAATCGTGTCAGGAGAAATTGTTATTCTCTCAATCGGAGTTCGTCCGGAATCGAAGATCGCGAAAGACGCGAACCTTGAATGCACAGATCGGGGAGGAATCATGGTGAATGATTATCTCCGTACCTCGGATGAACATATTTACGCGGTTGGAGACGCGGTAGCGACAATTCACCGTGTATCAGGAACGAGGATGAATATATACCTTGCGGGACCTGCGAACAAACAGGCTCGAATCGCGGCAGATAATATGGTGAGAGGCGACAAACGGTTATACGCCGGATCTGTCGGCACGGCGATCGCGAAGGTGTTTGATCTTGTGGTCGCGTCGACAGGATTATCGGAAAAAGCTCTCCGTGCCGCGGGAATTGAATGCAAGTCGGTGATTACGCATGCGTCATCTCATGCCGGATATTATCCGGGCGCGAAAACACTGTCACTGAAACTCGTATTTGCGCCGGAAGGGAAAGTTCTCGGCGCACAGATTGTCGGCTATGACGGAGTGGATGCGCGGATTGATATGATTGCCGTTGTAATCGGAATGGACGGCACGGTGCGTGATCTCGGGGAGCTTGATCATGCGTACGCACCGCCGTTCTCATCCGCGAAGGATCCGGTGAACGCGGCTGCATTCGCCGCGGAAAATATATTGGATGGACTTGTCCGCGCAATCGCGTGGAATGAGATCGATAAACATCCTGATGCGTTTTTGCTTGACGTGCGTACGAGAAATGAATTTTCTCTCGGGTCAATACCGGGCTCTGTAAATATTCCAATGGATGAATTGCGCGATAACCTGGGAAGAATTCCTTCGAATCGTACGATTATCGTGAATTGCGCGGCGGGCTTGCGAGGATATCTCGCGAGTCGTATTCTCATGCAGAGCGGGTTCAATGATGTATATAACGTTTCAGGTGGTTATAAAACATACGAGAGTGCGGCTGGATCTGATCCCGCGGTGGATGAATTTGTCGGATCTGATGATATGACGTATAACAAAGGGGTCACTCCCGCCGCAATGCAGTCACCATCTTCAGTTGTGCTCGATGCGTGCGGACTTCAGTGTCCAGGACCGATCATCAAACTCAAAGAGGCGATTGACGGACTTGTTGAAGGACGTGAACTCGTGGTGATCGCATCGGATCCCGGATTTATGCGTGACGTGAAATCATGGTGTGCGCTTACGGGAAATATTCTTGTCTCTGTCTCAGAGGATGCCGGTAAAATCACGGCTGTTGTCAAGAAAGGTGTTGCGCATTCTCATACCACGACGGTATCGGAAGGCGGAGGGGAGACGATTATTGTATTCAGTGACGATCTCGACCGTGCGCTTGCGGCATTTGTACTTGCGAACGGAGGAGCGGCTGCGGGTAAAAAGGTGACCATGTTTTTCACATTCTGGGGATTGTCGGTTATAAAAAAGAGTGACGCGAAGCGTACAAAAAAGGATTTTCTGGGAAGAATGTTTTCTCTCATGCTGCCGAAGAGCTCAAAGAAGCTGTCTCTTTCAAAAATCAATATGGGCGGAATGGGACGGATTCTCATGCGGTATAGAATGAAGCGTAAGAAAGTTGAATCACTTGAGGTGATGATAATGAATGCGGCATCGGTCGGTATCGAGATGATCGGATGTCAGATGTCAATGGATATAATGGGAGTATCAAAAGAGGAGCTTTTTGATTTTGTTAAGATCGGCGGTGTCGCGACATATCTTGAGGCGGCGAGTTCTTCCGGAATCAATCTGTTTGTGTGATGGATGGAAACTGAAAAATATTTTTTTGTGTACATGCTCCGCTTGTCGAACGACAATCTGTACACCGGTTATACTGATGATGTCCTGAAGAGAATCAATACGCATTGTCAGGGAAAAGGTTCCCGGTGCGTACGGTCTTTTCCGCCAATCCGGATTGAACGAGTATGGAAGGTTTCAGGCAAATCATCAGCGCTTCGTCTTGAATCACTGATAAAGAAATGTACCCGTGAAGAGAAGGAGATGTTTGTGAAACGTGCACAATCTCTCTCTGCAGCGGTCAGGCGCAGCGGCAGAGAGATCGGAAGTGTGAAAATTGTACGCGCGTTCACGGGATTTAATTGCGGATGAGTCAAACATTGATCATGAAATTAATCTAACTGGAGATATGTATGCGAATTAAGCTGGTATTGTCGTTGTTCCTGTGCGCCTCCATGCTGTGCGGAATCGGCTGTAATCGGGATTATGTTGAATATTCGGATAACGATATCGGATTTGAGATAAAATATCCGGTCGGTTGGCAGGTAAAGCATGTTGATCAGGAAGGGGTTGCGATTAATTTCGAGTCTCCGATTGAAGATGCGGGTGATGGTTTTCCTGAGAATATAAGCGTAACCGCCGGAGAATTTGATAGAGTGATCACATCGTCTGAATTTGCGGATCTTTCGATAAGTGCCACAAAAGCGTACATGAAGAATGTTCTGATTCTCAAAAAAAGCGGATTTACGACGGGTAATCTGAAAGGAACGACCTTGGAATATTCCGCGACGGGGTTTTCCGGCGAGAAACTCATTTTTCATCAGGTATTTTTCGTAATAGACAAACGATTGTTCAGTGTTATTTCGACTTTAGAGGAAAAGAACGCTGAAAAGTACCTTCCGGTGATAAGGCGGGTTGTTGACTCGTTCCAAATTAAATGATATAGTCGAAAAACAGTTGTGAAATCAATTCATTCAATTTTGAATGGTTTTTATTGAATCTGGAGGGGAAAATGAACGTACGTAATTCAATTGTATGCTTGGTTATTGTATGTGCGATGTTGCCTGTATTCGCTGAACGAACTAACAAGACGGCTCAATCGAGCGTTAAAGAAGGAAAATACAACGGAAGCGAGATTGTGACCGGCGGAAAACTCGCCTATCTTCCGATACCTATTGGCCGCGAGGATTACGCGTTTCTTCAGTCAATAGGGAAAGTGACAAGTATCGTTATCGGGTATTTTATGGAAGGTGAACGTCGGATTGTGTGGATAACTGACTCGAATGGTGACGGAACTGTTGATGATGGAATGATTTATTATCCTGAGAATGGCAAAACTTCCAGAATTCAGAATTTTACAAAAGAATACACTCCAGAGAAATTCAAAAAGATGAAACAGGATATCATAAGCGGGAAAAGTCAGGATCTGAAATTGAATCCTGAGGGAACCGTCTATTTGAAAAAAATAGTCGAAGCGAAATCGGGACTGGTTAAAAAAGTACGATACCGTAACGGATTCCGCACATTTGTAAATGATCCTGATGATCCATCAACACACAGGGTTATGTTTTATTATTCAAATAATGTGAAATCGGGTGGCGGATCTGACCTCGTGTTTGAGGTTTTCTATCATAATCAGGGAACGAATATGGTCTCTCCTGTAATAAATTGCAATGTATATTGCAAAGACAGCTATGATCCGGTTGTAATTGAAGCTGTGGATGATCTGTCAAAATTCACCAGTACATATTTCGGTGATTAGGGCAGTTTGCGAGAGGATCAAGGCATTTTAGATTGGACTAATGTTTTTAGTATCAGTCACAATGTAAAATGCCCTGTTGAATCTGTGCCACGAGATATCTTACAATTGTCTACAAAATGGTTCTGGTTTAATAAATCGTAAGATATTTTTGCACAGCTCCAACTATCCAATTGTTTCGAAAACTGCTCTCGTATCTGATCTGATGCGGTGAAATAAAGCGTCAACATTAAAAATGTATAAGGGGTATGTGATGTTCAGCATTAAGCGACTGATGGTCGGCGTTTTTATTGTGACGATGTTGTCGTCACCTTCATTTTCGGCGGTGTTTGAAGCTTCAAGTCTTCATGATTCTGTCGGAAGAAGTGAAACTGTTCAGGATCTTTTCTTTGAAAGATGGGGAACCATCATGGATCGTGAACTCTATCTTGACATGTTTGGTAAAATCAACTGGATTCCGGGGTTCAAGGTCCGCACGGTTGACCGTGCAACCGGTGAAAAGAAAACAGTTGATATGCGGCTTGTTCGTACATACGGAAGTCTGACGATTAACTATCCGGTTATAGGCGGATATGATGGTAATTTCATGAAACGTCTGGCTAAAGGTTCATCAACAAAAACTGATGAGAAGGATACGCCTGACGCGAGTGCGGAAACAGAAGAAGCTCCCGGGCTTCTGGCTCCCAAAAACCTTATCGTGGGATTTACAATGACCGGATTCCATTACGGGCTTACCCGTTCTACTGACGTTGACAGAGGTAATGCCGGTAATGCTTCTGTTTCCGATTACAAGTATACGCAATTCTTTGATGATATGTTTGCGCTATCAGTTTTGTATATGCCGTACTTCTATATTCACGGCGGTCTCATCCTCAATAATCAGATTGAGCCTAATAATGACGGCACGATGAGTTATGGCGGTTCTCGGGACGGATACCCGAAAAAACGTTTCTTTTTCGCGTCAAATTTCCTTTCATTTATCAGCTGTAATGCGACAACAACATCCGGAAAGATGGAAAAGATCGGAACAAGTGTCGAAGTTACGAAAATGGCGGGAATGCTGAAAACGTTTCCCGCATATACGCCAAAGGTGACAATCGGATATAAATTGCTGAAATACTATAATGATGAAGGGTATGAATCGGTATGGGTGGGAGGTGCGACAACCTCAACCGGTGTTTATAAAAGTTCATATATGAGTGATGCGGAAAAGCAACACGCGAAACTGCATACGTTCAGTTTTCTTGTTGAGGAGGATATCAACAATATATTCCTCGCGGATTATTTCATGGAGTTTCAACGATGCGGCCGGTCGTTATATGATAAGCAGACAAGCAAAAAGATTAAGCTCGCGAAGACGCGTGAAGTACGCGGAAGTGCCGGGATCAATTTTCTCGGGTTCGACAAAGCTAATACGAGTTCGTTTGTGTGTAAAGTGGGTGTGAGCCACTTGTGGGATCCCGGGATATCCGTTCAGCGTGAAAACGGATCAGGGTACTCCGTGAATGGATGGCTTGCGTCAATTAAATTTGATCATCCTCTGGCCGGAGTTGAATTTATGGTGAACTATAATTATTCGAAAGAGCTCCGCAAGCTTGTTGAGGCAACTGACAAATTTGCGATTGAAGGCTCTTTATTCGTGCGGATATAAGGAGGATTGAATGAACCGAATGATGAAATGTGTTATTGTTTTTATATCCGCGGTTTTGATCCTTTCAATATCCGGGTGTTCCTATGTGATGGATTCAGTTGAAGGCGCAATTACAAAGCGTTCAAGTTTTCCTGTCGATGTGAAACGTGCAGGAAATCTCTTGACTGTTGATTGGTCAAAGGACGCGCCATCGATTGATAATGAGGCTTTTGCGGGATATGAGATTTATATTACCGAGGACGCGGACGACGAATATGCGGGATATACTCTTCTGCTGTCCGGCCACTCGGGAAATCCCGGAACTGCGGGATATGATGCATCTCTTCAGAATGAATCAACACGCTCAGTGTCTTTTACGTACGATGTGTCGTCGTTTTCGGGAGATACATACTTTTTCCGGGTAGGTGTTATAAACTGGAGTGAGGCCAAGGAATCAGATCGTCAGAGTAATTGGAAGACAGAGAACGGGTACCTTTATAACTGGAATGCGTCAAGCTCGACGGTTGTTGAGTACTATTATCCTCTGAAAACAGATCTGGATAAAATCAGCGGCAGTTCGATGATCAGATTCTGATATTTTCGAAGATTGCAATTAAGGCAGGGGCGGGTAACCGCCCCTTTTTTATTATCCGGCGTAAAGACTGAATTACTCGTAAAACAGAAACTGTGTAAATTGAAAAAATAATTGCAGAATTGTCCGCAAGGTAAAGCATATCCGCAGAGGTTTATGCACGACATGGATCTGATTGAAACCTACCAAAACCGGCCGACCAGAGCGGTAATATCTCTTCCCGCGTTGAGAAACAATTACCAGATAGTAAAAGACTGTATACGTCCCGGTGTAAAAATTATGGGCGTGGTGAAAGCGAACGCGTATGGTCATGGAATATTACGCATTTCAAAGGAACTGTTGTCGCTTGGCGCTGACGCACTCGCGGTCGCGGTTCTGGAGGAGGCGGTATATCTTCGTCGTTCAGGAATCACCGCTCCGATTCTTGTTATGGGCGCTATTGATGTTGAACAGATACCCGGCTTCATCGAAAACGATATTGAAATTACGAGTTCATCGATTGACAAGGCTCGTGCGATTTCTGAAGTGGCGAGTTCGATGCGTAAGGACGCTGTTGTCCATCTGAAGATAGACACCGGCATGGAACGAATCGGTGTACAGTGGAAAAACGCGCCCCGTTTAATAGAAGAGGTGTATTCGCTGCCCGGTCTGAAGGTGAAGGGGATTTTTTCCCATTTTGCCAAAGCTGATACGGATCCGGCGTTTACGATGGAACAGCTCCGCAGGTTTGACGGCGTGCTAGACTATTTAGCGAAAAAAAATCTTCTCCCTGAAAATATCCACATTGCCAATTCTGAAGCGGTGGTGAATCTTCCGGAGTCTCACCATACGATGGTTCGTCCCGGTATTATATTATACGGATATGCGGCAAGGAAGGAATTCGGAACCCGCCGGCTTCTTCCTGTTATGAATCTCATGACAAAGGTCGCGTATTTCAAAGTTGTATCCGAGAATACCGGTATCAGCTATAATCATACATTTATAACTCCCCGGAATACACGCATTGTTACGCTTCCGATAGGATATGGAGACGGGTATAATCGCCTTCTTTCGAACCGGGGAACGGTAATGATTCGCGGCCGGAAGTTTCCCGTCGTCGGGAATGTATGTATGGATCAGGTTATGGTGGATATAGGACCTGATGGTACGGCGTATAACGGTGACGATGTGCTTCTCTTCGGAGAGGATGCGTATGGTTCGCTTCCCCTCGAAGAGTTATGCGAGAAGATAGGGACGATTCCCTATGAAGTTCTCTGTCTTGTCGCACCGAGAGTACCGAGAATCTATCTGGACTGATGCATTATTGCATTTCACGCTATGATTAGTTTGAGCTGCTCCACGAACTATCTTCTATTTTCCAATATAACAGAAAGATATCTCTGTGCAGCTCAAACTAAAATGCATTGTTTATTTCGTGAACTGTTCTAATAACGGGGTTTTAATTTTTGCTCGTTATAAAAATGCTCAATCCCTTTTTCTTTCATCGTCTGGTTGTTGTTCTTCCATTTCTCCGCGAGCGGAGGGTGATACCTGTTTTTATCACATGGAAAGGATCCGCATTCAAAGCAGAAATCAATGCCTTTTGTTGGGATGCAGTTTTTCGCTTCACATCCGTCATAACAGCTTGAGCCGTTACGGCATCCTTTGCATTCTCCGCTCCGGAAGAACGCCAGTGTTTCAAGAAATTTATCATAGTTCGCGAGAGCCGGGTTGCTTGATGCGAAAAGCCGTGCCATGTTTTCAAATCCCTCAAGCGCGGCTGCGAGTCCGTCAGCGTGATTTCTGACAGTGCCTGTCGCGAAGAATACACACCTTGAACAGTCAAGTCCGCACGGGGCGATTTCTGATACGATTGTTTTGTGATCCATGATCCACTCCTGATATAAGTTGTACGGGCGGTTTGAATAGTTGGTTTATCAGTATTGCAAATTGATAAAAGCAATTATATCCTCAGAAAGTGCCCGTGGGGATACTTTGTATAAACATGGTTTTGCGAAGTATCCTTATAACCCATGATGCGTCAGGAGGGGGAAAGATCCGGATTACAGATAAAAAATAGACAGATTCATGATATTTTTTTTGTGATCGATTCGATAACCAGATCATACCATGTTTGAGGAGGCGCTATGTCGGGAATGGCGCGGTAAATGGATAATATTCTTTCCCGTACCGCGGGTGAGTGATCCCCGGCAGAAGGTTTATCTCCGAAAGAATCAATAATTGTGCGTTGTTTGGCTCTGTCCTTGATATCTGTCTTCTGTCCGGTGAATCCTATCCACGCGGCGCAGTGACAGTGACCTTCCTGGACGATCCATTCGCATCGCGTGTCGAAAAAATTGAACAAGTGCTTACGGGCGCGATGAAGGAGTCCTTTGACTGCCGGGACGGTGATATCCAGTAACTGAGCGGTTTCTTCGATTGACATGCCGAACATATCGACGAGTGAGAATACGGTTCGTTGCGTAAGGGTGAGCTTTCGTGACATCGCGGTGAAGCAGCCGTTGCGGATATTTCGTACCGATTCTTCGGCGATGAGTTCATCTTCGGCGGTAGGCGACAGTTCTACCGGTTCAAAAGAAGATCCTTCCCGGGTAATTTCCGTAAGTTCATCGAGGGAAAGGAGAGCGTTACCCGCACGCCGTTTCTCCATCAGGAGACGGTTTACGCAGATTGCGCGGAGCCAGCTCCGTATTTTGGAAGGATCCTGAAGTTGATGGCGTTTTTCCCACGCGTCAAGGAGCGTGTTCTGCGCGAGATCCTCCGCGATGGAGGGTCCTCCGGTGATTTTGTACGCCGTAGCATATACATACGGAACAAGTGATGTCAGGGTTTCCCCGAATGATTTGTCTGAAATGCTTTCCGGGTTCATGATGTCCTTTACGGCCTCTGTCATCTCATACGAATCATTTTAACGCAAGTTCGAGCATCTTCTCGACACCCTCTTTGCTTGCCGCACCTGCGATGAAGAGCGATTGATGACAGAATCCCGCGTCAGCTATACCAGTGATTGCCGCGAGCTCTTCCGGCGTTTTTCCGCCCCACACTTTGGGAAGCGATTTGCGAACGTTAAACGACCCGATTCTCTCTGGAACCGCACGTATCCGCCAGTCGCCGGTAGCGGACGGAAAGAGCACGTAAAGCGCTTCGGTTTCACGGACTACGATATCCTGCCATGGACAGTATTTCTCAAGGACAATATAGCGGGGATCTTGCGCGTTTTCGATCGCGTCATATACAAATGATTTTCCCTCTTCAAACGCGGTGCTCAGCCGTATTTCATTTTTCAGGGTAGTCTGCGCGAAAGAAACCGCCCGCATAAAGGCGCTGTCATAGTTCTGGGGATTTTCGTTCCACGCGGGGTTGTGCGCGTCGATCGCGTCAGTGATATTGTAATGGTTATATGAAAGAGTCTCTTCTCCGACCGAGTATCCGCAGTCAATGGCGTCAACTGTTTGAATGAGTTTACGTTCAATATGGTCAAACACATGGTCGCTGGGGACGATCTGTCTTCCGAACTGTTTCCATATAAGACCGCATGCCGCATAGGGGATTCCGTTGGAACGTTTTCCCGCGCCGCCTGCCATATGATGATCGAAATCACCTGTCGAAATGCAGTGTTTTCCTCCGACGTCGATTCGGAAATCAGCGGTCGCGAGTATCTGAGGATCACGGCTCCGTAATACGGAAATTGATTGATTGATCATAAGGAGAATGGCTGCCGCAAACACGTCATCCGCATGGAAGGTTCCGTCATGAACGGCAATAGATTTTATTGAATGAATATCCATGGATAAGATTAGACGATGGCGAGTGCGATGCGTCAAGTTATTTACTTTGTGACGACACGTCTCGTTTAATGAAGCGTCCGCATGGACTGATTACTTTTTGATGAAATAACAGGAGTTGCTTTCACATTCAACTCATGTGAGAGATCAGAATATTCTGTCGAATGATTGATTATAATATTCCTTATATGCGGCTTAACTGGATTGAGGTAAATCTGTGAGTAAAACAACGGGCATGTGTGATGCATGTGTGATGCACGTGTAATGCGTGTATTTATTACATGTGTTTTTAATACAATATCGTATTCAGCTCATCCTTGATGGTCGAGCTGACAACCCCGCATTTGATTTTGAATTCGACAAAAATATCGAATATAATCGGATCGATTTTCAGACTGTGAGCGATAAAATGTTTTTTCATGATCTTGAGCGCGTCATTGGGCGAGTTCGCTTTTTTGTGCACAAGAGCGTTGAAGATATCTACGATTTCAAGCATTTTGCAGGGAAAAAACGAAAGAGCGAGGCCGTCGCTGAATTCGGTCTGATTATATGTGATGAAATACCGTGCGGCATCATCCGAACGTTTTTTTCCTGTGAGTTTGAAAAGTATCGGATTGGTAAACTGGTAGCTTCCCTTGCCCCCATAATACTCGTGATGAAACGCGGCCATTGCTGAAACGATAAACGGATATTTCCGCGCATTTCGGATCATGTTGTATCCCACAAGAACGTGCATGCGTACCGCGTTCTCATCATACTCGTCAGTTCCATCATGATATGAGATCAGGGGAAGCTTCCCGATGTCATAGAGGAGAGCGCCTGTTGAATACGGTAAAAGTTCGGTTTCGAAATCAATTCTGCGAAGTCCGTCTTTGACGATCCGTTCAATAGAAAGATTTTCGCCGGGAAACCTTTTCTTGTAAAATCGGAGATTGTGTTCCTTGAAGTTTCCGCGGATATTCCGCGCGACAAGACCTTTGTCAATATAGTCATTGTAGAAAAGACAGAATCCGATAAACCAGAGAAGACTCTTGTTCATGTTGTCGATCGTATATGATCCGGTCGATATTTCGTCGATGATGCGGTATCGTTCAATATCAACAGGTTTCTCGCGGAAAAGTTCTATGATCAGCTGAACGATCCATTCGGTTTTGACATATATTCCGTGAGGGGTGTTCACGATTGAATCACTTTCAATCGTATCGTTCAGATTAGCGTAGTTCGTATAGAAAGTGTTCGCGATAATCTTGACTGTCTCGATAATAACCGAAATGTCGAAAATACCTTTTCCGTTTTTCAATTCATGCAGTGTTTCAATCGCGCTATCGAGGACTTCTTCTCGCTGAACAATTGATTTTTTACTGAAATTTTCGATCTGATCAGCGGTATGTCCGTACTTCTCAACCGCGTTGAAAATTTTCTGCCGTTGAGGATTACCCGATGACTGAGGAGATGCGCTGTTTGACGCCGGTTTCAGATTCCAGTCCTTTTCAATGTAAAATACGATATCCGCGGAGGATGATTCACCGAGGTACCGTTCAATCTTGTCAAGAGGAAGGGTCACAAACGCGTTTTCGCTGTTGAGGCGGAATACGGGTATCTTGCGTGAGATGACCTCTTTGATTATCACAAGCAGCTCATCATGAGAAATCGGTGTGAGTTCGAGTGAATTATATGTCGCATTTTGATTTTCAGGCATGTTATTAGACCGGAGACAGTATTATATATCTGTGCGTAATGGCAAGACAAATTGCGTCCAACAGGTCGGTCAATATATGAATTGCGGGAAAGTCTGACAGAAATGCGTATATTGAGAATTGGGACAAAAAACCCGATCATGTTTTTTCGGTTATTGGTAATTGTCAGGGAAAGTAATCCAAATAATGATACTAACGCAGTGTGCGCAACAATACGCGAGTTGGAGCGGTGCTGAAATATCTTACGATTTATCTCAGATTACCGAGAGTCTTCCAGCAAGCCATGGAAGAGCGTTTTCAGTGCGGAGAATGCGCTCGCCGATCGTAACGGGAGCGAATCCGAGTGAGGTGAGAAGCGCGATTTCGAAGGGAATGAATCCTCCCTCTGGGCCGAGCGCAAGTGTAACGGGGGTATCAATCTGTGATGGGCATTTTGAATCGGCGTAGGGATGAGCCACGAGAGCGGTTGTATCCCTTATAATTGCCGGCAGCTCATCTTCGACAAACGGACGGAAACGCATTCTGCTTTCAACTCTCGGCGGTATTGTATCGAGCGATTGCTCCATGCCGGATACGAGTGCCTCGCGGATTCCTTCTTCCGTGAGAATGGGATTGGAGAAGTAGCTTTTTTCCACGCGCCAGCTGCGGATTATGAATATTTTTTCGACGCCGAGCGATGCCGCGCAGTGGAGAATTTTTCTCAGTGTTTTTGGGCGCTGCATAGCGATGACGAGTGTCATCGGCAGACGCGGCGGAGGCGCGGCGTCGAACTTCGAAGTGAGGACCGCTTTTTCATCATCGATGGATTCGATAACCGCGGTGCCCCGCAATCCCCCGAATAGTCCGGCCTTGACGGAGTCTCCGGTGCTTTTCCCGAGAATTTCACGCAGATGCACAAGACGCCGGCCGGTGAGTATCGCGTGCGTGTCTGTTGTAAAGTCTGCGGGGAAGAGAAGAAGATGGTTCATTGTCGTGTAGTACCGTGAAAACCCGCGCGGGAAATATTCCCGCGCGGAGAAGATGTTTTTATTTACATGCCGCAATATCTAGCGGTTCGATCTGCCAGATATCTTTCGCATATTCGTTGATTGTGCGGTCGGATGAGAATTTCCCCATCCGCGCCACATTGAGAATCGCCATGGTCGTCCATTTCTCCGTATCAATATACGTTTCTGACACAGCTTCCTGACACTTGATGTATGCGTCAAAGTCCGCGAGAAGCATATACTGGTCACCGTGATCAAGCAGTGATTTAACGATGGGAGCGAAAAGATCCGGCTGTTCAGGAGAGAAGAACCCGCTGTCGATCATCTCTATCACTTTTCTCAACTCAATATTCTTGTGATAGTATTCCCGCGCGTTATAACCAGAATAACGGAGCCGATTCACCTGATCGGATGTCAGACCGAATATGAAAATATTGTCGTCGCCGACTTCTTCTTTCATCTCCACATTCGCGCCGTCAAGGGTACCGATGGTGAGCGCGCCGTTAAGCGCGAATTTCATATTTCCCGTGCCCGACGCCTCCATTCCGGCTGTCGAAATCTGCTCGGAAAGATCCGCTGAGGGAATGAGTTTTTCGGCGATTGATACCGAGTAGTTTTCGACAAACACGACTTTAAGACGTCCCGCGACATCGGGATCATTGTTGATGATATCGCCGACAGAATTAGCGAGCTTGATGATGAGCTTCGCCTGATAGTATCCAGGCGCCGCTTTGCCGGAGAAGATTACCGTGCGCGGAACGAACGTTCCTTTCGGATTGTCTTTGATCCGGTTGTAGAGCGTGATGACATGGAGAATATTGAGAAGCTGCCGCTTGTACTCGTGCAGGCGTTTGACCTGACAGTCGAACATTGAATCGATATTGAGTTCAATTCCGGTCGTTTCCTTCACATACTCGGCAAAACGAACTTTGTTCGCGCGCTTGATGTCCATGAAACGTTTGCGGAATTTCTTGTCGTCTACATGCTTTTCCAGTTTTTTAAGTTCGAACAGATCGGTCACCCATTTATCGCCGATCGTTTCTGTAATGAGATCTGAAAGTTCCCAGTTACAGAGCTTCAGCCAGCGGCGCTGTGTGATGCCGTTGGTTTTGTTGTTGAACTTATCCGGCCACATCTCGTAGAAATCGCGGAATACACTTTCTTTAAGTATAGATGAATGCAGTGCGGCGACTCCGTTTACTGAGTGTGATCCGATGATGCAGAGGTTTGCCATGCGTACATTTTTCTTTTCACCTTCCTCGACGATTGACATCCGGGAGAGGCGTTTAAGATCGCTCGGAAATTTTTTCTTCACTTCGGTGAGGAACCGCGCGTTGATTTCATAGATGATGACGAGATGACGCGGAAGCAGTTTCTGCACGAGATCGAGCGGCCAACGCTCAAGCGCTTCCGGAAGCACGGTGTGGTTTGTATAGCCGAATGTGCGCACGGTAATGTCCCATGCTTTTTCCCACGGCATTTTTTCTATATCAACAAGGAGACGCATGAGTTCGGGAATGGCGAGCGCGGGATGCGTATCGTTGAGCTGTATCGCGACCTTGTCGGGAAATTCATCAAAGGTGTCATGATCCTTGCGGTATCTGCGGATAATGTCCTGCAATGACGCCGCCGTGAGAAAGTACTCCTGTTTAAGACGGAGTTCTTTTCCCTGCATGACATTGTCATTAGGGTAGAGAACTTTTGATACAGTTTCAGAGTCAGCGCGTGCGGATACCGCTTTCTGGTAATCTCCGTCATTGAAATGATGCAGATTGAATTCCCGCGTCGATTTTGCTGACCAGAGACGCATTGTATTGACAGTACTGTTTTTGTATCCGGGAACAGGTGTGTCATGCGCCATCGCCATGATTTCATCCGCATCGACCCATTCGTGACGTTCGACTCCCTGGATGTCCTTGAAGCTTTCGACCCGTCCGTAGAAATGGATCGGGAAGAGATATTCCGGCCGGGGAATTTCCCACGGATTACCATATCGCAACCAGTTGTCCGGGTACTCGACCTGATATCCTTCCTTTATCTTCTGCTGGAAGATTCCGTATTCGTAGCGTATGCCGTAGCCGTACGCGGGGTATGCGAGTGTGGCGAGAGAATCGAGAAAGCACGACGCAAGGCGTCCCAGACCGCCGTTGCCGAGACCTGCGTCCCATTCAATCTCCCGAAGCTCCTCAAGATTGTATCCGAGTTCCTTCATCGCTTTATGTGTGTTGGTATAGAGATCCAGATTGATGAGCGAGTTTCCGAGTGTCCGTCCGACGAGAAATTCCATGGATAGATAATACAGCCGTTTCACGTCATGGTTGTAATACGCCTGCTGCGTGTTAATCCATCCGTCAATAAGACGGTCGCGCACGGTGAGTGCGATTGATTCGTAGATATCACGATCAGTCGCCGAGTACTCATCTTTTGCGAGCGAATAGGTCAGATGGGTGAAAAAACTTTTTTCAATAGAGTTGGGGTCGCCCTCACACTCTTTGCGTGTTCCCTTTAATAAAGAGTCAGATTTCTTTTTGATGTCCCGGTGCAGCATGATCGGCTCCTGTGTTCAAAGTATCCGGTGTTATGTTGTAAAAAAGACCGGTTTCTCCGGAAAAGCTCAATTTTCAGTCCAGTCGGCCGGATAAGCGTATCCGATGCCCGGAGATGGAAGAAAGTATACCCAAACAAATTTTCCTTGTCGAGAGATTTTTTGTTGTCTAAAATAACGGGTACCGGTACTTTAACAGCGTTTGGAAAGCAGTGCAAAGGAGTCTTAATGGCCGCAATTCCTTCTGATAGTTTCAAATTTCAAATGGGCAGTATCTCGTTCAATGTCGAAAGGCAGAGTATGGAGATGTATCCCGGAGTGGAAGGCGAAGTAGTTACAATAGAATACTCTTTCAAGGATAATGCATCGGGTGCGGGAGTCTGTATTAAATCCTGACCGGCCAGTTCTCTTCCTTGTTGTCATTCCTTTATCAATCACACCTACCGTGAATCGTGAAGTTGTCTCCGCCTTCTTTGTATATGTGCCTTCAGTCAAGCTTCCTTAATATCTACCTGAAGATGTATGCATTCCGAGTAGGTTCTCCGTATGAAGGTACTCGCGCATTGATGATATTTTCCGCTGAAGATAATTAATTCGTCCGTCCGGTACACAATACGGATTGTAATCTTTTTTTTGGAATTAGTTCTCCTTATAAAAAAGCCCAATTGACTCTTTCCTGGTGCAGATGTATATTGTGGGTTCACTCTCCGGCACTTGATCTCCTATCCTTCCAAGGGACGGGTGCACATGAAAAAGAAAATAATCGTAATCATTTCTATTATACTTTTCGGATGCGGAGGTGACAGCATATGGAATGCCCTCACGCAGAAAACCGGTGTATCCAAAGAGATCACTATGTTCGGGATTGATTTTCCCGCCAGCACCGGATTCATTGATGAGACATCAAAAGTAATATCAGTATTCGTTCCGAACGGGACGGTGTTGACGTCTCTTGTCGCAATATTCACGATTACGGGAAATTCCATTTCTGTCGGCGGAGTAGATCAAGTAAGCGGAGTCACGCGTAATGATTTCACATCCGCATTGACATACACCGTGACCGCTTTGGACGGTTCTTCGTCCGACTATACGGTGAGTGTCACCACCGCCGGCGTTGATGAAAAAGACATTCTCTTTTTCTCCATCGCGGGAATTGACGCAACTATTGAAAATACCGTAATATCAATTGTTCTTCCATATGGAACACCTTTGACCGCTTTAATTCCTGAAATAACATATACGGGAATCAGTATCAGCCCCGCACCAGGCACGGCTCAGAATTTTGAGAATCCGGTGACGTACACGGTGACAGCCGTTGACAGCTCAACAAAAAGTTATACGGTGATGGCGACAACCGCGTCCGGCAATTCAAAGGACATAACTTCTTTCGATATATTAGGTGTGCCCGGAACGATCAGCGGTTCCTCAATATCGATTACGCTTCCGTTTGGTACAGATCTTTCGGCGCAGATAGCCACATTGGTAATAACCGGGTCTTCGGTAAACCCCGCATCAGGGACTGTGCAGAATTTCACTTCGCCGGTGCAGTATACGGTTCGCGCGGCTGACGGATCGACACAAGTGTATACGGTGACTGCGACGGTTGCGATCAGTTCTGCCAAGGAAATTACCTCCTTTGAAGTCGATGGTGTTTCCTGCACCATTAGCGGAACTACTATTACAGGGAATCTCATGTCAACTTCGAACCTGAAGGCTTTGTACCCTATTATTTCATATAACGGCGTAAATATATCACCCGCATCGGGAGCAAAGGCGAATTTCAACGGAGGATCGGTATTGTACACGGTGACTGCCGCTGACGGTTCGACCGCGGTATATACGGTTACGATAACAAAATATCTGTCTCCGACCGGGATTGTGTTAACACCCGCGACCAAATCGGCCTATATTAGCGTCGGCGGTTCAGTTAACGTTAGCGTGTCAGTTCTTCCTGCCGGTGCGTATCAGGGTATCGCATGGACAAACGGGAACGCGTCTGTGATACATATGACCGCCTCTGGAAACACCGCGACGTTAGATGGTACTTCTGCGGGGATAAGTGCGGTAACAATCGCGACGATTGACTCAGGATTGAGTCTCACTTACTTTGTCGCGGTGGATTCCGGCGCCCTTATTTCAATGACACCTACCGGATCGGGAATCGGGATGAAGTCAGCATATACAATGCCGACCGGGACATTATTCTCGATAATACAGCCGACTCCGGACACGATAGGAAGTGCGATTCCATTTCCAACAGGATCGAATGACGTGGGTATAGGATCGATCGCGGTTCCGTTTATTATTGCGCAGACCGAAGTGCCGTACAGTATGTGGGGTGTTGTATACGCATGGGCGGTCAACAACGGGTACTCGTTCGGCTACGCGGGCAAGTGCGGATCAGGCGGATACGGCAGTATGAACCAGCCTGTAACGTCGATGACATGGCGTGACGCGATGCTGTGGTGTAACGCGCTTACGGAGTATTACAACGCTCATGACAGCGGCCCTGACCTTATTCCGGTGTATTATACCGATGGTACGTATTCAGTGCCGATGCGTACGGTAACCGCATCACTGACGTACTCGGGCGCAACACCGGGTGCAGAGGACTGTCCGTATATTTACGCCGCGGCTAACGGGAACACTGATATGGCTAACTGCATCGCGACAGGGTTCCGGCTTCCGACGAATTCGGAATGGGAATATTCGGCACGATATATCGGGACATCTCTTCCGGCGAATCCGAATTACTTTATGATGGGTGTTACCTATTATACGAATGGCGCGTCCGCGAGCGGTGCGCTTGGTGAATCGACGGTGCAGAGCGCGAATACCGCTGTTGCGATCTATTCCGTCAATTCCGGCGGATCGACATCGCAAATCGGGTTGAAGTCAGCGACTACTCTAGGTCTGGTTGATATGAGCGGAAATGTGAAAGAATTCTGTTTCGAATGGACCAATCAGAGTCTGCATCGGCGGGCGGTCAGGGGAGGATCATATAGCCAGACTGCCGCGTATATACGGGTCTCGGATATCGGTGATATTATCTGCAGCAGTACGGAACCACTTACGGGTTTCCGCCCCGCACGCAACAGATAGTTACAGGAAGAGGATTGATCCCATGTCTTCGGCGGGATGGGGGGAGCAGATAACGATTTCTTTTCCCCTCATTCGTATAAATGAGACGATATCCGCATAGTCAGGATGTTGAGTGATCTTTCCCGTGAGGTAGACCGAGTTGCCGTGCAGTCCTCCCGCGCCTCCGATGAATCCATGCGGGAATCCTGTCAGAGGGATTTGTCCTTTTCTGATAGTCAGTACATCAAGCCCGTTTTGTTCCGCCCGTGTCCGTATTCCCGCGTCTTCGGTGATTATTGAATTCTCATCAATGACGAGGATTGAGCACTTCGCGTATCCCTGGGGGATGTCAATTAATTGAATCCCGTCCGCTTTGAAAAACGCACGTATTTCATCGGGGATGATCGATTCCCTGCAGAGGGCATATTTTCCGGTAAAGGCTATATTGTACGGGCAATCTTCAGGGTAATCCGGCCCGAGACGAGTGGTGCATCGGATAACTTCCGCGTGCCGTGCGCAGTGTCCGGCACACACGTTGTCGATATCGGGATGAGTGAAAACATGCCCCGGCACGGAAAATATCTGGAGATCGGGGTGTCCTGAAAGACGGGGATCGACACATCCGGATGGCGGAATTCTGTACACGGTAAATCCCCGAAGAACAAGTGACCGCTCAATGTCGGGGGATGATAACGGGTGAATGAGTGCGGCAGGTTTAGCCTTTGATGAGTGACAGGACATACCGCGTGAGATTGAACTGATCAATATTTGTCTGATCCACCGATTCAAAAATTCCCGCTCCGATCATGACAATTTGGGCGATACGCGCGGCGACCATAGGATCGATGTCGGTTTTACGGCGCTGCGGATTCTCGTCATGTGATCTTTCGATCATGGCGGAGTAAAATTCGAGATGTTTATGGAAGAATTCCTTCATTTTGTTCATGATATTCTCGTCTTCAAAGCTGTAAAGCATGAGGTTGAGGAATATTTTTGTGGTGCGTTTGTCGAGAAAGAACTTCTCCACGCCGTAGAGAGCCGAGATTCCAGCCTGTTCGCGAGCGTCAAAGTTTCCGCTCAGAACGCGTGAATGATCCTCATGGATTTCATCGAAGACATCACGGATCAGTTCCATGTACATATCTTCTTTTGACTGAAAGTAATGGAGAAGACCGCCCTTTGAAAAACCGGCTTCATCAGCCACTTCCTGAACGGTTATGTTTGAGTACACGCTCCGCTCAAGACAGCGTTTGAGTGCCTCGATGATTATCTTTTTCTTTTCTTTGAGTTTGGCTTCTTTATCCATTATGATCCCGTTTCCGCAATATATTGTATTGAAAAGATTCGTCTGGGCGGATGATGGTCAAGTACTTTTTCCGTCCGGAAGGTTGAAGAATTGGATGATTGCGATTTACCCTGAAATCGGTGAGGGAAACCGGAAGATTGGCTATAGATTGTTAAAATGGTTGCATCCACAATGACCCTGGCAAATTATATCATCATAAAATATGTGTGTAAAGGCTGGATTGAGGATGTTGAAGCTGAGATTTCGTGTTATTATGGGCATTTTGAATAACTGCTTTTTCTCATATGCAAATAGCAGAACAGCGGTTGTTTCATTAACCTGTGCCCGCACGCAGCGGGTTAAGAACATGGTTTTTCAATTTTCACTTATAGCAGTTTTGCTGCTTTGCACGGTTGTTCCTTCTGTTGGTGAGGATAGTCAGATTTCTCCGAAGCAGGATCCATCCGGTGAAATCGTTTTCGCGAAGACTCCGATTACGAAGGGTTCATATGCCAGAACAGAGACGCGCGACAGGTTCTCACCTTCTGATAAGGTCTATGCGCGCGCTTTTTTCAGAGAGAAACTCGGTGAACTAAGGGACGGCGAGTCGGGATTCATTGACCTGACTATAGACGGAAGATTCATTAAGCGGATTATTTTTACGAATAGTGATATAGCCCGGTGGTCCGGAGAGGCGCAGATTTTCATACACAACACCGGTCAGGACGACTTTGAAGGTAAGCCCATGGCAAAGCTTGATTCCTCGGAGCATGAAATACTCGTTACTGTCGGGAGGGATTTCGTGGTAAAGAATGAAATCGACGGGGAATCAAAACGCCGGCTGACGCGTATCCTCGCTACGGGACGCTATATCTTGGATGCCGGAAACTGATTATGCGCGTCAGTGTGTGATCTATTTGTAACGTATTTTCATAATGAGAATGATGCTTGCGAAAATAAATGTGATAAGATTCGAAAAGATAATAGCGATATTGTGCAGATATATCCCGTAAATGAACCACAGAAACACCCCTGTTATGAACACGATATACATGATAAGGGATATCCCTTTTGTGTTTTTTGTCCGGATGGTTTTTATCGCCTGAGGGAAGAAGGAAGCGGTAGTCAGAATTCCCGCTATAATTGAAACTGCATACATGCATGTGTCCATGAACATCTCCTGTGTGAACCAATATGATTGCATTAACATCTGTTTCCTGTCTCTGATCAGAGCAACTGTTTTTCCTGATAATTTCATAATCATTCATTTGTGAAAGTTCTCTTTTGCGCAATATTGAAAATGAAATGTTCCTCTGTTTACCGGGTAACACTGATGTGAAGCAGATGTATTGAATACGGATTTCCGCATACATATAATACAGTTTAATTGTAAAACAGCTCTTTAACCGGATTGACTTTTTTCGGCGTAAAAAATCGGACAACTATAGGTACGGGCTTTTTTGCTTTACACTCCGTTTATCGACAGTCTATCCTCTGTGTAGATGGATGAACTTTCCACTGAATACGCCGCAAAAAAGTGCGGCACAGATCAATGAATTGAATGGAGAAACAAATGGCACATAAGATCGCGCTTTATCCCGGAGACGGAATCGGTCCGGAAGTTGTAGCTGAAGCGAGAAAGGTTCTCGAAGCGCTTAAACTCGATATGCAGTTCACTCTGTTTGATTGGAATACGACATTGTACGCGAAAACAGGTTCCTGCGTTCCTGATGATTATATTGAAACACTTCGTCCGTTTGACGCAATTCTTCTCGGTGCGGTGGGAAACAAGGCGAACGCGCCTGAAAGCGTCGCGGTCACGCCGCTTCTCAATATCAGAAGATACTTTGACCAGTATGTGAATATACGTCCGTCGATAAATTATCCCGGAATCGATGTCCCTCTCAAGAATCGTAAACCGTTTGATATCGACATGATCGTCATTCGTGAGAATACCGAGGGTGAGTACACCACGCTCGGAGGACGTCACTATGCGGGGCTTCCTCAGGAGGCCGCGATGCAGATAAGCTATTTTACGCGGCAGGGTTGTGAGCGGATCATCCGTTATGCGTTCGAAACGGCGCAGAAACGCCCTCGCAAGCATCTTACCTCAATAACAAAGTCCAATGCGCTCATTCACAGTATGGTTTTCTGGGATGAATGCTTTGCCCGTGTAGCCAAAGATTTTCCTGATATTTCGACGGCCTCTCAATATGTTGACGCCGCGGCGATGAACCTTGTCCGTTCACCTGAAATGTTCGATGTGGTTGTATCGTCGAATCTTTTCGGAGATATAATCACGGATGTGTCCTCGATGGTTACAGGAGGGATCGGTTTCGCGGGAAGCGCGAACATCAATCCGACTCGCCAGATGCCTTCCATGTTCGAACCTGTTCACGGATCGGCGCCTGATATAGCGGGGAAGGGGATCGCGAATCCTGTAGCCGCGATAATGAGCGCGTCTCTTATGTGCGAATTCCTCGGAGAGAAAGACGTCGCGAAGCGAATAGAGAAAGCGGTGATTGCTCATCTCGAGGATGGAAACGTAAAAACTCCTGATCGCGGCGGTTCCAACTCGACTCTGGAAGTCGGGAAGGATATTCTCGGCAGGTTGTGACCCGTAAGCGATATCTTGACAGAATTATGATGTTCTGAGTATAGTGCGGGTAACGAATGGAGGATTTAAAATGAAAAAGTTGATAACTTCGGTGATAGTGATAGCCGCTGTGTTGTCGGTAAAACCAGCCTTCGCTCTGGTCGACGGTGAATTGTTCGGCGGATATAATATCGCCGGAAAAATTGACGCGGGAACAAAGAAAGAAGATCTGAAAGGATGGAATTACGGAGCTCGTGCGCATTTCACTACGGGTGTATATGTCGCTGACTTCGGTTTCGGTATGTTTATACAGAAGACGCCGCTTGATTATGATTATCTGAGCCGCAGTTACACTATAACACGCACAAGCATGGGGCCTGATGTGTTCGCGCGTGTCACGATCATTCCGGTAATAAAACCGTATGTCCGTGCGGGTCTTTCCATGTATGAATACTCAACCGTGAAAGGCGGCGGTGATTCAGAGACAGACAAAAAGTATTTCAATAACTACTATGCGGGTGTCGGAGTAGGATTTCAGCCTGTGTTTCCGGTAGTAAAGTTCATGGTGTTCGGGGAGTATCTCTATAACAAGAGATACAAGGGCGGCGACTTGATCGGTCATACTGTCAATATCGGTGTGTCACTGGGAATATGAGGATGTATTGAAACTGTAAATGATCCATGGGAAGGTCTGAAAATCAGTTTCAGGATGTTTCCTTGGATGCACTTCAGAGGTGCCCATAAAAAAAGCCCGCATTCAGCGGGCTTTTTTTATGGCATGACTTGAAGAACATCGCGTCGGATTGTTTTTTACAAGAGCACCGAAATGTACTGGTCGATAAGGTCTCTTACCTTGCGGGGATTGACTTGATCGTTTGTACCATAGAAGGTGGATTTTTTTCCTTCTTTTTCTTCGTAAAGAAGGCCGTCTTCCATAAAGTGCGCAATAGCACTTTTGTAGTTCGGAGTAGAGAGAGATTCCGGTAATTTGATTTTTCCCAGGTGATAAAGTTTTAATCCGTTTTTGCGGATATCGAGGATCATTTCCTTCGCGGGAAGGCGTTTTTTATAAATGCGCTCAACTACATCGAGAACGATATAATATGACTCAAGCATTTCCTGCACAGTGCGCGCGAAAAAAACCAGCTCATCATTGCTTTCGTCGCGTATTTGCGCTTCTTCGTTTTCGTAGAAAATGAGACCTCTGCGCGAAAGATAGTCGAGGTTCTTTTTCACTGAATCGCATACACTTGAAAGATCATCAGGATAGATATATTCTCTCGAAAGTGTTTTCATGAGGAATGTGAAATGACCGCAGATATTCTCTTCTGTCATTGATTCCCCGTTTTTTTTACATACGAGAAGGGCAAGACTGGTAAATGCTGGCCCTAGGAGGAAGTGTGATATGGAGTTTTTATAAAACGCTATCCGCGCACGGTTTTCCTCTCTGACAAGGTACATGTCCTCAATTTTCTTTCCGTCTTCAAACTTGAGTTCTTCTATTATCTTGTCTTCATGATATGACGCGAATACGTAATCGAGAATCGTGTTGAACGATTCGATGTTATTCGCCTGATCATATATCTTGACGCCGGTGAACGTGAAGTAGTCGTGCAGAACCTTCATCTTCTCAATAAGACCGGCGCGGGAGAACCCTTTCATGGACATAAGAAGCATTGCGGTTGTCGAGAGGTTGAACGGACTGATTCCCGTAACGCGGTTGATTCCCTTAATAACCCGGTTTGCGATCTCGGATACCCGATTATCGCCGGTGATTCCCTTTTGCTCGATTTCCTTGAGCGTAAACGGCTGATCGAACGTGACATACGCCATACCGTGTTTGCGCCAGAGCACGCGGCTTGATTTTACCACCGCGCCCATTGTTTCTTTCTTTTTGTTTTTTCCCTTGATCTCCTGCGCATAGGAGTTTTCTTCAAGCACGCGGTCATATCCGATCGAGATGGGGAGGAAGATGAGATCATTGTTGTAATGCTCATCGACGGCGTTTACAAGATAATGGAGAATTCCTAGCTTGGGATATACGAGACGTCCTGTACGGGTACGCCCGCCCTCGATGAAGAATTCAATTGAGTATGATTCCTGAACGAGAGTTTTCAGATACTGTTTGAATACGACTGTATAAAGTGAAAGCCCCTTGAAAGATCTGCGAAGGAAGAACGCTCCTGAGTGGCGGAAAATTGTTCCCATCGGGAAGAACGAGAGATTGGCGCCGGCCGCGATATGCGGAGGCGTGATCTGATTTTTGAAAAGAACATATGACAGGATGATATAGTCCATGTGACTTTTATGACACGGAGTCAGTACGACAGTTCCCCGCTGTGACGCTTCACGGAGAATTTTAAGACCCTCGGGATCGAAAGTGATCCCGTTGAATATCTTTTTGAATATGAGATCAAAGAGAAGGGAGAATGCCTTTATATAGTAGATAGAATAATCGGCGGCGATTTCCCTGAAGTATTTATATGCCTTGCGTTTGAGGTATTCTTCGGATACTCCTTCTTTTTGCGCCTGTTCCTCAATTGCTTTGAGGACGTTCGGATGATACAGAACTTTCTCAACCATTTCCTGCTGAGAACGAAGCACGGGACCGAGAACAACCCGTTTCTCCTTCTGATACATTTCGATCAGTTTGTTCCGGACGCGGAGAGCGATTTCCCCTGAGCTCAATCCGTCCGCGCGTTCAAGTTCTTCCTTGAGGTTGATCGGCTGAAGCACCCGGATATACGACGGCGAATATGTTGAGATAAGGGCGGTGAAAAATCCCCTATTGGATGTCGCGCTCGGTTGAAAGAGGTTGTTTGTGCGTTCAGGATTTCTGTTCCAGAAAATCATCTGCGGAAAGAAATAGATCGGGATATCTGTACGGCGCTGGAGCTCGATAAAATACCGAAGAGAGTCGTATTTTATTTCAAGATACCGGCGCAGGAAAAATTTTCGCGAGAGAATGGGAAAAAGGATGCTTTTGCCGTTTTTAAGAAGAGTTTCGATATGATCGGTGTCGAGAACGAACGGATACTTCTTACGGAAAATGACCCTGGCGATCAGGTGCAGAAAGCGGCGCCAGATATAGCGTATCGACTGTATAGCGAGCGGGTTGTAGTCAAGAGCAAACACCGGCGGATTGATATTGTGCCGGCGAAGCAATGAATGCAGCATAAACAGCGATATATTAGACGATTGAAAGGATGCGTATACGACAGCACCCTTTGATGAGTATTCATTGATATAGTCGAGACTCTGCTGGTCAAACTCGACTTTACGGAAGAGATAGCGCGCAACGCGACCGCGAATTCCGGTCACTGCTTCCGGCAGAAGCCCTTCAAATATTCGTTTATGGACCTTAGTCATTCAAAAACCCTTTACAAACCGCATTTTCCGGTCAGAAGAACCGGGTAATCCGCCGTCTCTTTATCACGAAAGTCCAAAATGCGGAATGCAAGAATTTTTTGCAATAGTTTATTCTTGTTCAAACATGCGGTAAAAAAGGATTGCAAAATATTGCTCCCGCTCGGAAATGGTACATCATGTACGGGATGTAGCGCAGCACGGCTAGCGCGCTTCGTTCGGGACGAAGAGGCCGGGAGTTCAAATCTCCCCATCCCGACATTTTCTCCTCTTCTGAAAAACCAATCTTTTTTTATTGCCAAAAATGTTCTCAGATGGTTATCTGTTTCAAGCGGTACTATTTCGCACGAAGCGGATTATCTGATGACAACACATATAAAAAAAATCTTATTTTCAAATGAATACCCTTCTACGGTGGATCACCGGCGTGAAATACTGAAGACTCTGTTTTCAGTGCTTGAGCGCAGTCGTATAGGCACAGAACTTACACGCGATGAGCTGACCCTTGTATATGATGAGGCGATCACCAATGCAATGGAACACGGCAACAAGTGGCAGACAGATAAAAAGATAAGGATCGCTCTCTGGATTGAAGATGTGACGCTCAGGCTCGCGATCGATGATCAGGGAGAGGGATTCGATTTTACTGATACGCGCACCGAATTTACTGAAGGAAACAGGCTTTCCCGCAGAGGCCGCGGCATAAGTCTCATAAAACGGTTCTGTGCGCCGTTATGGTCGAACGGCGGGCGGCATATTGAGCTTCCCGTGCGTATTAAGTGAAATTTCCCGCATTCCCGCATTGTTAAATTATTCTGAATTCTCATTCTTCTTCGATATCTCTAATCTACGTAGTTGTAGTTGATTCACTCGTCATACCGGGACAGATGCGGTAATATGTGCGATTAATGCATAATTATGAGTACTTCCTCCTTTTCGGCCTGCGATTCGCGGTGATTATCTGATATTATAGTAAACATGACGACAATTTCTCATCTCGGCGGAAATGGCGAATGAATAGTTTTTATCTCCTTAGACATCCAGTCTGTCGGGGAGGTGCAACCTCCTGTTTACTTTCCCGGTCAGGTCTTCCAGTAATAAAATTAATTTGACACTCCCCGGGTGAACCGGAGGATCATTATCGTACGAAACAGGAAGGACGTTCCCTTCTGATTCGGGTATATTTTTGAATAACAGACAATACTAAATATGAGGTACATATGAACAAGCTGGCAAAGAATCTGAAGTTCGCGGGCAGAAAAGGCCCCGTTGTTCTGATTGTCATGGATGGAATGGGCGTCGCTCCAGATACGGATGGAAATGCATTTGCGAAGGCGCGGACTCCGCTTCTCGATTCGCTTATGAAAGGGGAAATGTTTACCACGCTCAGAGCACACGGCACCGCCGTAGGTTTACCGTCAGATGAAGATATGGGAAATTCTGAAGTCGGTCACAACGCTCTCGGAGCCGGCCGCGTATTCGATCAGGGTGCGAAGCTTGTTCAGAAGGCTATAGATTCAGGCGACATTTACACTTCAGACACATGGAAAGAGGTTATTGAAAAACCGCTCACCGACGGTACGGCTCTTCATCTCATCGGACTTCTTTCTGACGGAAATGTGCATTCTCACATCGATCATATTTTCAGACTTCTTGACCGTGCGTCGACTGACGGAATAAAAAAAGCGCGTGTCCATATTCTTCTCGACGGCCGCGATGTTCCTGAGACATCGGCGTTTCAGTATGTTGACGCGCTTGAAGAGAAACTTGCCGCGATCAACGCGAAGGGATTTGATTACCGTATCGCGTCGGGCGGCGGACGTATGGTTACCACCATGGACCGTTACGAAGCTGACTGGGATGTCGTTAAACGCGGATGGGAAGCTCATGTCCTCGGTGAGGCTCGTCCGTTCAGGAGCGCGAAGGAAGCTATTGAAACATACCGTACTGAAACTCCCGGATTGACCGATCAGTATTTGCATTCATTCACCATCGTTGATGACAAGGGTCCTGTCGGCCCGGTCATTGACGGAGATTCAGTGATTCTGTGCAACTTCCGCGGTGACCGCGCGATTGAGATTTCGCTCGCGTTTGACAGCGAGTCATTCAGCAAGTTTGATCGTAAGCGCTTTCCCAAGGTTGTGTTCGCGGGCATGATGGAATATGACGGTGATCTTCATGTACCTAAAAAATATCTTGTGACTCCTCCTTCTATTGATAATTCAATTTCGGAATATCTCGCATTTACCGGTATTCATCAATATGCGGTGAGTGAAACCCAGAAGTTCGGACATGTGACCTATTTCTGGAACGGCAACAAGTCGGGAAAATTCAACGACGCGCTTGAGGATTATGAAGAAGTTCCCTCTGACCGTGTAACGTTTGACCAGCGTCCGTGGATGAAAGCCGCCGAGATCACCGACAAGACGATTGCGGCTATCGGTTCCGGCAAGTATGAATTTATAAGGCTCAATCTCGCCAACGGCGACATGGTCGGTCACACCGGTATTTTCCAGGCTGCGGTGATCGCGGCTGAAACAGTTGATCTGTGCCTTTCGAGAATACTTCCGGTGGTGAAGGCCGCGGGCGGAATCGCGCTTATTACCGCCGACCATGGAAACCTCGACGAGATGTTCGAGATCGGTAAAGACGGCAAGGTCAAGATCGACAAGAAGACGGGACTTCCTGAAAAGAAAACAGCTCACACTCTTAATCCGATTCCGTTTATCGTGTATGATCCGTCGTATAACGGAGAGTATACCGTGCAGGGCAGCAAGGAAGCGGGTCTGGGCAATGTCGCCGCGACAACTCTCAATCTGCTTGGATTCGAAGCCCCGAAGGACTATCTTCCTTCGCTTGTGAAATTCAAATAATATGAAAAAGCTGCGGATTGTTTTTACCGCGTCGGAATCGCTCCCCTTTGTGAAAACAGGAGGGCTTTCCGATGTGACATTCGCTCTTACGCGTGAACTCGCCGCGGAAGGACATGACGTATATCTGTTTCTTCCGCGGTATTACAAGATCAACAAGGAAAAATGGAAGTGTACACCTGTTCCGGGATCGCTCGGTGTGCCGATCGGTTTCGGCGAGCGGTGGGCGGCTCTCTATCTCTCGGAAGCCATTCCGGGAGTTAAGACTTACTTTATTGAGCACGACGCGTATTACGGCCGCGACGGTCTCTACGATAACGGATATGACGCGTATGATGATAATGCCGAGCGGTTCGTGTTCTATTGCCGCGCAGTCATGCAGGCATGTCTTGCTCTTGATATCCGGCCGGACATTATTCACTGCAATGACTGGCAGACGGGTCTTATTCCCATTTTCACAAAGACGCTTTATCGTCATCTTCCTCATTTTTCAAAGACGAAAACGGTGATGACGATTCACAATATCGGTTATCAGGGTGTGTTTAACCGGAATGAGATCGTGCATACGCAGCTCGGATGGGAGGCGTATAACGAGGCATGTCTCAAATTTTTTGATTCAATTAATTTCCTTAAAGGCGGGATTCTCTGGGCGGACGCGATCACCACAGTGAGCCGCAAGTATGCGGAAGAGATCAAGACTCCTGAGTTCGGATATGATCTTGCCGGGATTCTTCAGAAGAGAAGTGATCAACTGTTCGGAATCACGAACGGGGTTGATTACGGATCATGGGATCCCTCTCATGATACATGTCTTCCCGCGGTATATTCGGGCTCTAAAATGCGGGGGAAGGTGATCTGCAAGGAGCATCTTCAGAATGATTTCCGTCTTAGAGTGAATGAAGAAGTACCGTTGCTCGCGACGATTACCCGCATCACCTATCAAAAGGGAATTGATGTGCTTGTAAGGGCGATTGAACAACTTGCGCCGAAAATGGATTTTCAGTTTATACTCCTTGGAACGGGAGATGCTGATATTATACGGCGTTTCCAGGATCTCAATGAGAAGTACCCGGACAGAATCGGTGTATTCAATGGATACGATGACTCGCTCGCGCATCGAATAGAGGCAGGCGCTGATATTTACGCGATGCCGTCGAGATATGAACCTTGCGGACTGAATCAGATGTATTCCCTTCGATATGGAACGATCCCCGTTGTGCGGGCCACCGGCGGACTTGATGATACTGTTGAAGAATGGAACCCGGAAACAAAAGAAGGTACCGGATTCAAATTCGGTGATCTGTCCATTGAGAACCTGGCTACGGCGATTATCCGCGCTCTTGATCTGTATCATTCCCGTGAGGATTGGGAACTGATTCGTAAAAACGCGATGCATGAGAAAGCAGAATGGATAACCGCGGTACGCGAATACGAGCGCGTATATGAATATATAACTCATGGACCAGGTCATGTTCTGTAATCCGGATAAACCGCGAGTATAAGGCTTATTGCGGGTGTTCATAAACTATTTTTTCATAACGTGTGTTCATCAAAGCGAGAGGGAAAATATTATTTTCCTGGCTGACTCCTCGTCCCGGCTTCGAAATCTTAGTCTCTTTGATTGACTTTTTTGGGAATGAATGCGGTTCTATCCGCTTAAATGTCGTAAAACTAATGCTTATGAGTGAACTTCAATGATAACTACGAGACATTTCTGTTTCCTTTTTGCGCACATGTGGGTGTGTTTTCTACTGATGCTGTTTATCTGTTCCGGTCTCCGTGCGGAGTCAGTCTTTTTATCGGATGGTTCTATCATCGAGGGCAGATTGGTGAGTGAAAATGACAGCGGTATTATCCTTAAAAAAAATTCAGATCAGACGGATGTGACGATTAAATATTCATCAATGATGCGGGTATCGTATGATACCGCTTATCTGAAGAAAATTTTCATCAGATTGCGCGGAGGTAATGTTCTGTCCGGTCATGTCGTTGAAGAAACGAAGACACACTACGTTTTCAGAGCAGTTTTGAATTCGCCTGAAGAGAAAAAGATAAGTCGTGAAGACGTGGTGGCTATTTCGGGAGAGCATTTTTCATCCAAAGGAACATATTACGCGCTGGGAATTCTTCCCGGGGCTGCACAATTGTACACGAGGAGAAATATTCCGGGATATATTTTCCTCGGAGCGTCAATCGCATCTCTCGGATATACGGGATATTCTTATTCCGTATATCGTAAAAAACGTAACGACTACCGCGGCGTTAAACGCGGAGAACCGTCGTCGACTTTCAATTCCAAATATAACACCTACCGTAAGGCCTCGCGCGTTTTTATGATATCGTGTGCTCTCTCCGCGGTGTTGTATTCCGCCAATTGGGCGGATGTATTATATTTCGGATACGGGTATTTCGGAACAGCCGATTCTGTCGGGAGAGGTCCTGGCGTATATTACGATTTCTCAATAGGTTCTCGTTATGCGTTGAGCGGTGAGCCTGACGGGATGAGTACCCGGAATCTTCCGGCACGTAACGGGTTTATATCTTCGAACGGGGAAATGTGCCTTTCGTTGGGTGCGATATTGAGTTACTGACAGATGCCTTTCTGCGTTCCATTTTTTTTGAATACCATGTAATTGTGCTGGAAAAAAATTCTATATCATTTAATGGTTCACTCAGTTGCGTATATGTTATATGCGCGGCACTGAGGGTCTGAGGATTCGTTCAATCTTATGCCGTCTCAAGAGGTTGTATTATTATGAGTAGTTCGGGAATTTTGCGGATGCTTCCGTTGATGTTAATATGCTTTTCATCATGCTTTGTGGCAGAACGCGATAATGACAATGATCCGCACTCATCCGGGTACTCCGTGAAGGGATATATATCGTCCGCGACGGGGACAATCATGGCGGGACATGAACCGATCACCATAAGGTTTGATGACCAGATGGACTCCGATAACGTGAATTTTGCCGGGAGTGATCTTATTGACGGTAATTATATCATCTCGTGGAGTTCGGAGAACTTCGATAATGACGTATTGACTATATCAATGAATCCCGCACGAAAGAAGGCGTTTCTTTCCGAAGGGCAGGGAAAGAGGATAGTTGTTAATTCCCATGCATCCATAACATTCGATGTGGAGAATCGTATTTACGTACGTACTATTGCTGACGGCGGAAGTGACGGGAATCTGGGAACGGCGAACCAGCCTGTTTCCACTATCCGAAAAGGGATCGAACTGGCAAAAAGTATTTATAACGGAGCTGACGCTAAGGTTTTTGTTGCGGAAGGAACCTATACCAATAGCGGAGATGATTCTAAGCCGGTATTCGAAGCAGCTGAAGGGATATCCGTATACGGCGGTTATTCGAACAGTTCCTGGAATAAAAGAGAAGTGTCGCAAGACGGTTCAGTATTTACGTATGAAACGATTATTGAGAATGTCTGTACAACGCTTGATCCGGCAATCATGGAGCGTTCATGTACAATACGGATTTCCTCGGAAGCGGCTGTTACGCGGAAAACCGTACTGGAAGGGATGACTATCAAACCTGGTAGGGGAAGAACGCCTGATTCCAACGGCACATATAATCATACTGCGATATTCTGTGATGGGTCACCGGTAATTCGATACAACTACTTTCCGGGGCGGAACGCGGGAGAAGATCCCGGGAATGAAATGTCTGGTATATACTGTACGAGCGGATCTCCTCTGATAATAAATAATACCATCAATGCGGGTGCCAACGCGGGAGTAAATGAAGATGTCGCGTTAGCTGATTTTTCCAATTACTGGATGCCAGATGCCTCATATGCGATATATCTGTTAAATGCGTCTGCCCGTGTTGAGGGAAATATCATAGACGGCGGTTCCGGGGTATTTACATGCGGTGTGTATTGTTGTGGGGAATGCGCTCCGGAAATCATCGGTAATGCTTCAATCGACGGAGGTAAGGGATCTGATGCAATTGTTCCGGGGAGCGGATCATTCAGTATTTACGTCCTGACGGCAAGACCAACAATTGAAAGAAACGTAATCTGGAATCAGTCTAGTAATGTTGATTGGTACGGTATTTATGAAGACCCAGCTGCTCCTGATTCTGATCCGCTTTCTGTTCTCAATAATACATTTAAAAATGCAATTATCGGGTTTCTCTATTTCGACGAGGGAACAACCAGTATTAATAATTTGACGACACCAATATCTAACAGCCAGAGCGGAACTCTCGCCGCGTGGGGGAATACGGCACCATAAGAATTAATCTACCGCTTTTCCATAGCTCTCTGAAGGTTGACAAAATCTGTTCCGAAGGAGAAAACTATGTTGTGCATTGGTGAAGCTCCGCAGAATGTTACCCGTCCGAATTACCTGACTATGGTGAACGTGTCTCTTTCCTCCTATTCCGGAAAAGTGATTCTTCTTTCTTTTATCGACTTCGTGAACGGATGGGATTGGCTTCATAAGCTGATCTCGATACAGAATGATACCCGCATTACCGGAATATCGTCTAATGTGCAGATTGTCGCTGTTGTGTATCGTTATATGGGATTGGTGAATAGGTCTCAGTTGTTATCCAAGATTAATGCTGATCCGCTTCTTGCAGGGAAAATTAATTTCCCCGTACTGATTGACGGCACGTGGGTGACTTCGTCCGCATGTATGTATCTCGGCGGATTCAGCAATATGGTTGATCCTCTATACCATGGGAATACCGGATCAGCGCTCAATTCTTACATGATTTCAAAGGACTATCTGATTACCGACAAATGGCATCCGAATATTTCCGCAATAGGTGATCCGAGTTCGTTCAATATGATTCCGCCTACAGGGACTTTCAACAGTGCTGTGTATTCAAATGCCGAGGAGTTTGCGATCAAACGTATTGTCAATCTGAACGCGGCTCCGTCCATTCTGTATTCGATTCCCTCGTCAGGAAGTATTCTCCCTTCATGCCCGTCAGTTCAGCTTGTATTTTCAAAACTGATGTCAGGTGCCGGCAATGTTTCTAATTATTCCATAGCGGGGATTCCCGGATTGTCGATTTCAGGTGCTTCGTTTTCGGGTGTGGGTTTGGCAAGCAATGTCGTTACGCTTTCGATATCGGGAGTACCTTCACTGTCGGGGACTCTTACCGTGTCCGCTTCGGCATCAGTGACAGATACCGCGGGTACTCCGATTCCATCCGCGTTGAGATCCGTCAGCTATACGATCGACGTTTCCGCGCCGGCGGTATCATCATTTACGCTGACAAGCCTGTCTCCATCAACTGATCCGAATATTACATTTTCTCTTACTGCGTTCGACAATATCGGAATAGCCGGGTATTGTGTCAATGAATCGTCATTACAGCCTTCATCGGGTGATCCCGGATGGCAGTCAGCCGCTCCTTCCTCGTATACGTTGAGCAGCGGTACTGGAACGAAAACGGTATATGCGTGGGTCAAAGATACTGTCGGGAATGTGAGTTCATTGACTCCATCGAGCATGTTTTCAGTATTTATAGAAGATCCAGATTATTTGCGAAAAGCAGAGTCGATTCCGATGATTCCATCTGATGAAGCGTGGAAAGATAGAGACGCTTTGATGCCGGAAATGTCAGTAGTTACATCTGCTTCGACCGGATATTCAATAAAGAGAACTGTGTCGAAAAAGAAAGCTGCAAAGAAAATCCGTCAGAATGACGCACCGATAAAGAAGTCGGCACCGAAACGCGATAAGAAAAAGGCAGTGAAAAAAGACGGAGCACGGAGATCGGGAAAAATTATACGCGTCGGTGTCAAGAAGATCAAAAAGAACGCTGTAAAAACAAAGCCAGTTAAGAAATCAGCGGCGGTGAAAAAAACTATTTTAAGGAAGAAAGCCGTTCGTGCGTCCACGAAAGTTTCGAAAAGTCGTGTTGACATTAATACGCGTAAAAAGCCCGTGAATAAAAAATCCAAAAGAAAGTAGCATAAGGGCGGTTTGAAAAACCATGTTTTTAAGACCGCCCTTGTGGGCAAACAGAGCATTTTGAGAATTGATCAAAGCATTTGTACGTGATATGCCGTAAAATGCTTTAATGAAATAACTGCTTTTTTGCTTTTTGGATAAGGAAAAAAGCAGTTATTCAAAGTGCCCATAACGCTTTATTGATATGTTGTTGTCTGACATATTCTGCGGACGATTGTGTATCAATCATGTGTCGGCTGAGCGTATCGCGATTCAGCCGGCAGTTACTTAATGATTCTGATTATCAGTATGTCCTTTTCGTTGATCATTTTCCGTCCGTCGGGAGTGATTATCACATAGGTTGATCCCCGTGAAATTATTATCCCGGATAAAGTCCGCTTATTGTACAATGTGATTTCATCAATCCGGTTAAAGGCGTCTTTGATTTCGGCAAGACTTCCGATGTTCCGACGGATAATTGCACTGCGCTTTTCGTCAATACTGTTGATTAGTTTGCTTTCGTTATTGATCTGATTGTCCGCTTCATGTATTCTGATTTTGACCGCATTAAGCGCGCCCGTATTTCTGATATCGTTTTCCGGAAGAATCGGTATCGTGTTTACTCTGAGGGCTTCATTTTCTTCGATGATTGTTGATCGTCTGAGCAGTGATTCCGGTTTATTATCGGTTTTCGATATCTGGACGGTGAAGCCCTGTTCTGTGATAATAGCCTGAGACGGATCTTGCTCGTTGCCTGAAGGGTATACCGCGACCTTCCCCTCAGAAACGGAAACAGTTGTCGCATGATCACCATTGAAAACCCTGAAGGATGTCCCTCGTACCACTGCGGAGATGCTCCCTGACTTGATCCGGAATGATCTGTCTTTCGGGAGTTTGATCACTTTTACCAGCAGTTGCCCATTGACAAGAGTCAGTGCTGGCGAACCGGAGTTATCGGAATCGATGCGGATGCGGGAATCCGGCATGAGACGGACTGCCGCGTAATCGCTGATTTGCAGGATCAACGAAGATGTCCTGCCTGTGATTATGTCGTCATGAATTGCGACATCGCTTCCGGTGAAATCCCCTGAGTTCACGGTCGAGCCGTTTTTAATGATATCGCCGGAAGAGTATGTGACTGCAGCGTTGTTGAATGCGGTCGTCAGCGGCGGATTTCCATTATCGTCATTTTGATCGTTGCTGCAAGCAGATGTGCATAGTAGTATGGAGGAGATGATAATAAGATAAGTAGAATCGGGCAGCTTCATTCAATCGCCATCCTGTGAAGTTCCGGTCGCTGACGTGAGTTTGAGATACTTTATAAAGTCTGATTAATGCAGTCAAGTTAATTAGATTTCGATATTTCGGGATGAGTGCGGGGGAAGTACCGCTGTTACGGAATAATTGTCCGAAAATTAACACAAATGTAACACTCATCGGCAATCTTTGAAAAAATCTATATTGCCGTCATTCCCGCTTTGGATCTTCTTGGCTCTATAGTGATTCTGCATTATGAGAAATTATCTACTGAGAATCACATGTGTTTTGAGCTGTTGGTTGTTTTGTAAACGGCAATTTCAGGGTGGTTCGTAACCACGCGGCGGCACAGGTGTTGCCCTGTTGAGAATATCACCGTATTGTTTTTTTTGTGCAACTGATCGCATTGTGTTACAGCGGGTAAGGAGGACACATGTCATTTGTAAAAAGACCTGAGGCATTCGGACTTTATGATCCTTTGAATGAAAAGGAAAACTGCGGTGTTGGTTTTGTAGCGAACATTAAAGGTAAAAAGTCTCATGATATTGTCGAGAACGGTATTACCATCCTGTGCAATATGGAACATCGCGGTGCTTCAGGAGCGGAAAAAAATACAGGTGACGGAGCGGGAATTCTGACCGCATTTCCACGTGATTTCTTTTCAAAGGTTTTTGAATCTGACCTGAAAAAATCCAGCGCCGCAAAAGATATGTTGTACGCATCGGGTAATGTGTTTCTGTCAAAAAATGACGATGAGCGCGAGAAATGTAAAAAATCGTTTGAGGATATTTGCGCAAAAGAAGGCCTTTCTGTGCCCGCATGGAGAAAGGTTCCTGTGGATAACTCAATGCTCGGCAATGGAGCAAAAATAAGCGAACCTGTAATGGAACAGCCTCTTGTTCTTGCCGGTAAAGGAATGGATGTCCAGGAGTTTGAACGCAGACTATATGTCTCACGTAAGCTTTCAACCCATACGATTCGGGGAAAAGATAATGACAAGGATCATTTCTTCTATATCGCGAGCCTTTCTTCAAAAGTGATAATATACAAAGGGATGCTTACTCCTGATCAGGTGTATCCGTATTTCGCCGATCTCAGAGACAAGGACTACGTCAGTCATGTGGCGATGGTTCACTCCCGTTTTTCAACGAACACTTTTCCTTCATGGGACCGCGCCCAGCCGCTGCGGTTTATGGCGCATAACGGAGAGATAAATACCCTCCGCGGCAATATAAATAAAATGATGGCACGCCAGGGTACTCTTTCGAGTGCGGCGTTCGGTGATGACCTGAAGAAGATTTTTCCGGTAATAGAACCGGATTGTTCCGACTCCGGAAATTTTGACAATGTCCTTGAACTTCTGTATATGGGCGGCCGATCCCTTCCTGAATCGGCGATGATGATGGTTCCTGAAGCATGGGAAAATCACGCGTCTATGGATGGTGACAAGAAAGCGTTTTATGAATATCATTCGTGTCTGATGGAACCGTGGGACGGCCCCGCATCTGTGACATTTACAGACGGTGTGTATATGGGAGCTCTCCTTGACCGTAACGGTTTGCGACCCAGCCGTTATTATGTAACAAGTGATGATCTTGTCATTATGGCAAGTGAGGTCGGTGTCCTGAAGGTGGATCCGAAAACCGTGATTAAAAAAGGCCGACTTGAACCCGGTAAGATGTTTCTGCTTAACTTTGAAGAGGGCAGAATTATCGGTGATGAGGAGATCAAGAAGAAAGTCACATCATCTCATCCTTATGCTGAATGGATGAAAACGCAACCGGTTCATATCAACGATATCAAGCCGATCAATGAGCCTTACGGATATAATAATGAAACCGTCATAGATAGACTCAAGATGTTCGGTTACACAACGGAGCATCTTCAACTTGTACTCAAACCGATGGCGGAACACGGAAAAGAAGCTCTTGGTTCCATGGGGAATGACGCGCCGCTTGCCTGCTTGTCTCACAAGTCCCGTTTGACATATGAGTATTTCAAGGAACTGTTCGCGCAGGTGACCAATCCTCCGATTGATTCAATCCGGGAAGATATCATTATGAGCCTCGAGGCGTTCATCGGCCCCGAGAAGAATCTTCTCGAAACGACACAAGAGCACTCGAATATGCTCAAGATGCCGAATCCGATTTTAACGAACCGTGAACTGATGGCTCTTCGCGATATGAATCATCGCGGATGGAAGTCAAAGATTATCGATATCACCTATCCCAAAGAGGACGGAGAATCGGGTCTTCAGAAAAATCTTGACCGCATCGCGCAGGAAGCCGAAAGCGCGGTGAAGGACAAATTTCAGATTATTATTCTTTCCGACCGCAGAGCGGGTAAAGACCGTGTGCCCGTGTCGGCGCTTCTGGCTCTCGGTGCGGCACAACATCATCTTATCAGAAAAGAACTTCGTACACAGATCGGTATTGTACTTGAATCGGGTGAGCCGCGTGAAGTGCATCATTTCTGTATGCTCATCGGTTTCGGAGCTGATGCTGTCAATCCGTATCTCGCGTTCGAGGCGATGTGGCGGCTTAAGTTTGAAGGGTATCTCTCTTCCTCAATGACGAATGATGAGATAGTAAATCATTTCACTAAATCGATATCAAAAGGAATCCGCAAGGTCATGGGAAAGATGGGTATTTCCACTCTCATGTCATACAAGGGTGCTCAGATTTTTGAAGCGGTTGGTCTTGGAAAAGAAGTTATTGAAAAATGTTTTGCGGGAACTCCGAGCCGTATTGCAGGCGTCGATTTTACCGCGCTCGCACGAGAGGCCATCGCGCGTCATGAAACCGCATACCCATTGCGCAACGCGCCGGTGGGAACTGAAGGTCTTGTGTCGCAGGGGGACTATCAGGTGCGTGCCAGCGGTGAAAAACATATGTGGGATGCCGAATCGGTAGCTCATCTTCAGCATGCGGTTCGTAACAGTGACCACTCTGCCTTTAAGCGTTTTACCGCGCATCAGGATCAGCGTTCAACAGCGCAATGTACTCTTCGGGGGCTTCTCGCGTTCAAAAAAGGAACAGCTCCGGTTCCAATAGAAGAGGTTGAATCGGTAGAATCAATTGCACGCCGTTTTGTGACCGGCGCGATGAGTTTCGGTTCGATCAGTCAGGAAGCTCATGAGACTATGGCGATCGCGATGAACCGGATCAAGGCGAAGTCAAATACCGGTGAAGGCGGCGAGATGAGTGAACGTTATACGCCTATGCCGAACGGTGACCTGAAACGCTCCGCGATCAAACAGGTTGCGTCGGGACGTTTCGGTGTGACCGCTGAATATCTCACTAATGCTGATGAAATACAAATCAAAATGGCGCAGGGAGCCAAGCCCGGTGAGGGCGGAGAGCTTCCCGGCCACAAGGTGTTTGATATCATCGCAAAGACGCGTCACTCAACTCCGGGCGTGGGGCTTATTTCGCCACCGCCTCATCATGATATTTATTCAATTGAAGATCTCTCTCAGCTCATATTTGATCTTAAGAACGCGAATCCGTCAGCGCGTATTTCGGTGAAGCTGGTATCAGAAGTCGGTGTCGGAACAATCGCGGCGGGTGTTTCAAAGGCGCATGCAGATCATATTCTCATTTCAGGACATGACGGCGGAACGGGCGCGAGTCCGCTTACCGGAATCAAGAATGCGGGTCTTCCCTGGGAGCTCGGTCTTGCCGAAACACATCAGACGCTCGTAATGAATGATCTGCGCAGCCGTGTAACGCTTCAGACAGATGGGCAGATAAAGACCGGACGTGATGTGGTTATTGCCGCCATACTCGGAGCTGAAGAGTTCGGTATCGCAACCGCGGCGCTGATCTCTCTCGGATGCGTCATGATGCGCAAGTGCGAGAAGAACACTTGTCCTGTTGGTATTGCCACACAGGATCCCCGTCTACGTAAGCGGTTCAAGGGAAAGCCCGAGCATGTAGTGAATCTCTTCACGTTTATTTCTGAGGAAGTACGTGAAATAATGAGTCAGCTCGGCGTGCGTTCGATCGAAGAGCTTATCGGCCGGGTCGATCTCCTTGAATCGGACAGTGCGGTACGTTTCTGGAAGAGCGAAGGACTCGACCTTTCTCCTGTTCTTCATCCGGTAAGAAAACCGCATCCTGAAACCGGCACATACAAAATGATAGCGCAGGATCATGGTCTTGACGCGGTTCTCGACCGTACGCTCATCGCGAAAGCCAAAAACGCGATTGAGAAGGGCGAGAAAGTGTCGCTTAACCTTGAAATCAAGAATACTGACAGATCGACCGCGACAATGCTTTCTCATGAGATAACAAAGAAGCACGGCGGTGCCGGATTGCCTGATGATACGGTGTGTATAAAATTCACCGGATCGGCGGGACAGAGCTTCGGTGCGTTCATGACAAAAGGTGTTACCCTTGAACTGGAAGGCGATGCGAACGACTATAGCGGAAAAGGACTCTGCGGCGGAACGATCGTGATGTATCCCCCCAAAGAATCAAAGTTTGTGGCGGAAGAGAATCTTCTTCTCGGAAGCGTAACGATGTACGGAGCAACGAGCGGTAAGGCGTTTTTCAGAGGGAAAGCGTCCGGACGATTCTGCGTGCGTAACTCGGGTGCGCATGTGGTAGTCGAAGGCGTCGGTGATCACGGTTGTGAGTACATGACCGGCGGCCGCGTTATCATTCTCGGCGATGTCGGCCGCAATTTCGCGGCGGGGATGTCGGGTGGAATCGCGTATATCTACGATCCAGAGTCGAAGTTGAGAAGTAATACGAATACGGAGATGGTGTTTGTGGAACCTCTTGCTGATGAAGAGGAACGTCAATATATCCATTCTATGGTGGAAGAACATTGTACCCGTACGGGAAGTGCGGTTGCGAAAAAACTGCTCGGAAACTGGAGCGGCAGTATTGACGCTTTTATCCGTGTAATACCGAATGACTATAAACGGGTGCTTGAAAAGCAGAAGCTTGTGAAAAGAGAGGCACGATAATGGGAAAAATAACCGGATTTCTTGAATACAATCGTGTCCCGGTGAAGGATCGTGAACCCCGCGTCCGCATGAAAGACTGGGATGAGTTTCATATAGAACTTTCGGAGAAAGAACGAGTAGAGCAGGGTGCACGCTGCATGGATTGCGGTATCCCCTTCTGTCACTCGTCATACGGATGTCCGATATCAAATGTTATCCCGGAATGGAACGACCTTATTTTCCATGGGAAGTATCACGAAGCATATTTACGCCTGCTCAAAACAAATAACTTTCCGGAGTTTACGGGGCGGGTGTGTCCGGCACCGTGTGAGTTTGCGTGTGTTCTCGGGATCAACGCTCCCGCGGTGACAATCAAACACAATGAGTGCTATATCATTGACCGCGCATACGAAGAAGGATGGGTTAAACCATATATTCCCGCAAAACGTACCGGGAAAAAAGTCGCGGTAATCGGTTCCGGTCCTTCCGGCCTTGCATGTGCGGAGCAGCTCAATTCAGCAGGTCATCTTGTCACGGTTTACGAAAGGGAGGATCGCCCCGGCGGACTTCTTATGTATGGTATTCCGAATATGAAGCTTGATAAGCAGGTCGTCCTCCGCAGAGTGAAAATCATGGAAGAGGCGGGAGTTGTATTTAAATGCAATTCCAATGTCGGCAAGGATATTGATGTCAATAAACTTGCAGCGGAATATGACGCGCTTGTGCTTGCGTGCGGTTCTACAGATGCCCGTGATCTTGATGTGCCCGGAAGAAATCTGAAGGGTATTCATTTCGCGATGGAATTTCTGTCGGCGAATACGAAAGACTATCTCAAAAAGGGATCTGCGGGCAGCACATTCATCAGCGCGGAAGGAAAGAATGTCATCGTTATCGGTGGCGGTGATACCGGAAATGACTGTCTTGGTACATCTATCCGCCATGGGTGCGCGGGACTTGCCAACTTTGAAGTACTTCCTGTTCCACCGAAGGATCGCACCGCCGATATGCCGTGGCCTACTTTCCCCCGCCTTCTGAAGATTGACTACGGTCATGAGGAAGCGATTTCGCTGTTCGGGAGAGATCCCCGCGAGTATTCGATACTCACAAAAGAGTTTATCGATGACGGAAAAGGGAATGTCGAAGGAGCTAAAACCGTTCATGTTGTCTGGGAAAAAGATCCTCAGGGACGTTTCTGCATGAAAGAAGTACCTGGAAGCGAAGAAGTCTGGAGGGCGGATCTTGTCCTTCTGGCGCTCGGATTCAAAGGTCCGGAGTCATCGATTATCAATGCGCTTGGAATTGAAAAGGATGAACGTTCCAACGTGAAAGCAACATACGGAACGTACCTGACATCAAAAGACAAGGTTTTCGCATGCGGAGATATGCGCCGCGGACAGTCGCTTGTCGTATGGGCGATCAATGAAGGGCGGACATGCGCGCGTGAAGTCGACCGCTACTTAATGGGAAATACTCTGCTTCCGTAATATCATTAATCATGGAATACAACCGGGAAAGTCCCGGTTGTATTCTTGTATACAATAGTCCGCATTATTTGTTCTTTTTTGCCCGCCTGCATTTATTGAAATTCCATCTGACAATAGTAATTGCTTTTTCATGTGAGTCATTTTTAGACTGTCTCATACGGGGTTTTTCATGGCCAAATATCAGCGAATAATTGAGATTATGAATAAATTGAACTCGTCGATGAGTTTTCAGCGTTTGCTTGCGACGATTACTGATTCCGCTGCCGATCTTCTTTCCGCCGAAGGCGCGTCACTTCTCCTCCGTGATAAAAAGAGCGATGAACTCATATTTGATGTGGTGGTGAGCGACAAGGGGGAGATCATCCGCGGTAAACGTATCAAGATTGGAGTGGGAATTGCGGGACATGTGGCTAAAACTGGCGAGAGTACGGTGGTCAATGATGTAATGAGTGACTCCCGTTTCTATAATGAGATTGATGAGACAAGCGGGTTTTCAACCAGAAGCGCCATCGCGTCTCCGATACAAATACACGGTAAACTCATAGGAGTAATAGAAGCGGTTAACTCTAAAAGCGCGGGCGGTTTTTCTGATGAAGATCTTTCCATGCTTCATTATCTGTGTGATGCCGCCGCCCTGTCTATTCAGACGCATGAACTTGTGATGAGCCTCAAAAACCGGGTTGATGAACTCACGTGTATTTATGAGATTTCGCAGTCGATTTATTTTTCTGAGAATATACCTGAACTCCTTCACCGGGTCATCTGCGCGATACAGAAAGTAATTCATTCCAACAGATGTTCATTTGTTATTCTTGATGATAATGCCGAATCAGTAAAATACTTTGTATCGAGTAACGGAGAGAACTATGAGATCAGCCTCAAGGATTCCCTTATCGGGCATGTAATCAAAACCGGTGATCCTCTCCTTGTGTTTGATCTTGAAAATGAAGACCGGTGCCAACCCGGAATAAATATGGGAAATTACAAATCAAAATCCTTTATCTGTATTCCGATGAAGCTCAAACACAAAGTGATTGGAGTTCTCAATGTAACGGATAAATCTGACAGTGATACCTTTGATTCATTTGATCTTAGGGTTCTGTCGACGATATCGCAGCAGGTCGCTGAAATGTATGATAATGTCCGGGAGTACAGAGATGATGCCGAACGCCGTCGTATTGAACATGATCTTCATATCGCCGCCGAAATTCAAAAGCAGTCTCTTGAAGAACTCCCGGAACATGTGAACGGTATGACGATTGCGGGTTTCATCCGTCCCGCGCGATATGTGGGAGGCGATTTCTTCGAGGTAACCGAATATAATGATCGCTTCATCAGCGTGAGCGTGGGGGATATTTCAGGTAAAGGAATTCCCGCGGCGATATTCCTCAGTACGGTAAAGAATGCCCTCCGTCACGAAGTCATCCGTAATAATATGCCGGAATCACTTTTCAGGAATGTTAACAAATGGATATGTAATGAATCATATAACGGGATGTTCTGCACATTTTTTTATGCGCTTATCGACCGCGAAGATAAACTCATTCATTACGCGTCAGCAGGGCATAATCCCCAGATATTTTACAGTAAGAAGGATGATCGTTTTCTTGAAATGAAGACGAGCGGACGTCCTCTCGGTGTGATGCTTGACGGCGGATTCAAATCAAAGAGTATTCCATATGTGAGCGGTGACATGCTCGTTCTATACACTGACGGCCTTATCGAACAGGGCGGACACAGTGAATTCAGCATGGATGAGATGTATGCGTTGATTCGTGAGAATGTCAAAAATGACGCGCAAGCGGTGAGTGATATTATCCGGATACAGGTTGAGAACCGGGCTTTGGAACGGGAGCCGCATGATGATTCAACTCTCCTCGTAATTAAAATGGACTAGAGCGGCTCAGAGCCCGTTTAAAATGCGATGTGTGTACTTCAGAAATAAACTCTCCTTTTCCGGAAGAATAAATGTGTGGTGTTGACATGGATTGAATCCGGCGATATACTTTTATCGCAAGGCGGATACTGAAACCGGATGAACTGGTGACTTTCGAATTATATGGCAGAAACGCTCTGTAGAACAGGCATTTGCTCGTATTCAGTTCGGACGGGATCAAACAAAAAAGATGAACAGCCATAATAATAAAGATCCGGCGGCCGTTCCAGCCGTATTGAAAAACGTGTTTATCGCACGGCAACCGATTTTTGACCGGCGCAAAAAGGTCGTCGCGTATGAACTTCTGTTCCGCACGGGATTTGACAATTTCTATAATAACGTGTATGGCGGCGACTATGCGAGTTCGCAAACGATTGTTCATAGTTTCGGGACATTCGGGCTTGATGTAATTTCGAACGGTAAACCTGTCTTTATCAATTTCACGCGGAATCTTATTATTGATGAGGCTGCGGTTATTTTTCCCCGTGAACTTCTCGCAATTGAAGTGCTTGAGACTGTCAAGGTTGATGATCTTGTAGTCAAAGCGTGCGTGGATATGAAGAAGAGGGGATATATCCTTGCTCTTGATGACTTTACGTACAGCCCGGAAATGCGTCCCCTTATTGATATTGTCGACATTATCAAAGTGGATTTCAGAATCTCAAATCACAGAGAACGGGAGGAAATACTTCAACTCGCGGGAGCCCGCAATATTAAATTTCTTGCGGAGAAAATTGAAACGCATGATGAGTTCGAGTCTGCGAAAGAAATGGGGTTTTCATATTTTCAGGGATTTTTTTTCAGCAAGCCGCGGATTATTTCCGGAAGTGAGATCCCCGGTTACAAGCACAAGTATCTCGAAATACTCCGTCAGATCAATGATCCGAATTTGGATTTTGATACACTCGAACATGTTGTCAAACGCGATCTATCTATAACATACAAGCTTTTCAAATTCATCAATTCCGCCGCATTCGGTTTTCAAGTCAGAATACAGTCGATCCGGCAGGCTCTCACACTTCTGGGGATGAATGAATTCCGTAAATGGGTGTCGCTTGTCGCGCTTTCAGAGATGGGAGCCGATAAACCTGAAGAGCTGCTTGTGAGCTCAATGATGCGTGCGAAGTTCTGTGAGTTTATCGCCGTTAAGATTCAGAAGAAGGAACGATCAGCGGATCTGTTTCTCATGGGTATGTTTTCTCATATTGATGCGTTTATCGATAAACCAATAAATTCAATAATAGACGAGCTTCCTCTTTCCGGTGAAGTGAAGGCTGCGCTGTCGGGGGGAGATAATGAGTTCCGTGATGTGCTAGAAATCGTTATTGCGTATGAAAAAGGGCGTTGGGATTGTGTGCTGGCTCTTCTTAAAAAATTCGGAATAAATGAAAAGGATATTCCTGAAATCTACGGCAACTCGGTTGATTGGGTGAACAAGATTTTCTTCTGAACAAGCCATATGATATCAAGAAAGTACAAATCAACACAGTCGTTTTCTTGCTGAATAAAATCTGGGCTGTGCATATAGCGGTTCTTTCAATTGCCTGAACCGGTCGCGAAATATTCCGGTATAAAGTGAGGCATGTATCGCTGAATAATGCGGGCAATGAATTATCATTTTAAAAAAGCCGATCCTTTGCGGGGATCGGCTTTGGTGTTTTGCGATAAAGTTCCTATGATTCGTCTTCGGCAAGCGTGATGAAAAGATCATCTTTTGTTATGGTGAATACCTGGTTCTTGTCGGGATTTATGTAAATGCCATTGTTTTTCGCTGAATCGTTTTCTTCGGCTGCGATTCGCACTCCGAAACATGTTTCCTTTCTGTTGACCGCTGCCGAGCATATCTCGGAGAACTTAAGCTGCACGGGAAATTTAGTCATGAACAGTTTCGCAGGTTTGATGTAAATTTCACTTCCATCCGCCTTGAACAGTTCATCATACGCTTTGAGGACATCCGGATCTTCCGACGCCTGGGCGTAAATTTTCGATACGAATTTGTTAGATATCAGAAAGTCTTTCACTCCGACTTCCTGAATCACTTCGATGTTGTCTGAATCCGCAACTTCGCTGATCAGCTGGGTCTTGATGTCTGTCATTTTGTTTTTCTTGAAATAGTGTCTGAATCCGAGAAGGGTAGCGATAGTTTCTGAATCCCGCAGCTCCGAATTCCCTCCGTCCTCTTTCAAAATTATTACGTTATCATATTTTTCGGGTTTGAGCGACATGATGGTGTCAGTGTTGTGAATATCTGATTCAATAAGGTTCATTTTTATGGAGGTGTGTTTTTTCTGTATCTCGCTGAACTGATGCTTCACTTCCGCGTCGGCTTCGGTTACCACGACATCAATTGACGATCCGTTTACAAGATAGTTTGAGTATTCATCAACGATGATTCCCGCCTTTTCACTCCATCCGACGATAAGCTGGTTTTCTATCATTTTATCGATAGGCTTTGCGGCTTCAGCACTTACCTGGTTGAATACAACAGGATTTTTGGTATAGCGTATTGCGGAATCATCCTCGGCAAGAAGCAATGCCTCGAAGCTGTCCTCGAATTTTATTTCAGGATCGGGATTAATAAAAACGTCTCCGTTAGCGGTACGGTATCCGAGAAGACTGCATGTTGGGAAGTGGAACATGATTTCGCTGTATTTCTTTCCGCCCCATCCGTCTTTGGGACGATAGTAGTAGAATTCATCACCGTCGAACCCGACGAGATTGTCATACACTTTTGCCAGACCTGTTATACGTGACGTCTGCACCATGAGCTTGGCCAACAGCGCGTGCTCTTCAATTGTGTGAACCTGGTCTGATATTGTCTGCGCGAGACTGCGCTTGTTTTCCAGATGAATTTCCGCGATAATGGGAGGTACGTTATCCTCGCCGGTGCAGGAAACGACCGCCATGATGGTTTTCAATACTCGCGCGTCAGCGAGTTCCTTTTCCTCGTCATCGGCGTCTGCTGTCGCGTCGTTAAGTATGATGATGGATTTTGCGTTGTCAACGCTTACCTTGCGCAGAACCTGAAGACTTGACGTAACCCCTGAACGTGTAACGATTCGTGTTGTTTTCGGGTCTTCCACTCGCTCGTTGAAAAAGTCGTCCATCTCGTTCTTTTCTTTCTCGGAAAGGACCACAATGGCGGGAGATTTTTCGGACTCATTCGCGATGATGAGCTCACGTATTATTTCGAGTACTCTGTCCCCGAATCCGAGGATAAGTGTATGGTTCTTTTCAATTACGGTTGATTTTCCCTTTCTGAGATCATCGAGCTTGGCTTCGAACTGACTGGTGATAAAAGCTACAAGACTGGAAAAGAGGATCAACCCGAGGAATATCGTTATAATGCCGACGACTTTGTTCAGTATATTGAAATCACCATCTTCGGCGATTGCTCCCGCATCAGCTATTTGTAGAAAGACCTGCCACATCTGACTGGTGACATCTCCGAATTCTTTTTCCGGCATGATCATGTTCGCAACATACCGGATACCTGTCATTAATATGAATGCTCCGATAAACAGCATCATCAGGGACATGAAAATGGAAAAGCCGCCCCTGGACATGAAGTTATCGAATGAATATTTGAATTTTGCGCCTAAACCGTGTTTGCTTCCGCTCATTGTTAACCCTCTTTAGTGTGGATAGAAGACGGGAGATAGATAACATCGGGAGAACTGCGGCGTCAAATACTTATTCAAATATGAAGACACAAATACACATATTATTGATTGTCGTTGAAACAGAAGTGTGCGGTACAAAAAAAGCCGGTCAGAACGACCGGCTTTTTTTAAGTTACATGCTATTTCCGATTAGTCAGCGATTGTGTTGATCGTTGAGTTCGGAGGAATTACATCGACATATACAGGGAGGATGACTGTGTCAGAGAAGTTTCCGACATTGTCAACCGACTTGGCTTCGATGAAATGGTCGCCGTTTGTTCCGAAAACAATTTCTTTTTCGTAAGGAATGAAATCGCCTTTTCCGTCAACGCGTACATATGTTGTTCTTACGCCTGACTCTTTGTCAGCTGAGGCAACAGTGTACTTGTATTCTTTAGATGCGATGTTCTTTCCGTTTGAAGGGAGAAGCTGTTTGTCAGAAGTGATGGTTACTGTAGGAGAAATGTTGTCTGCGAAGAAGAGGATTGATTCTTTTTCTTCAACAACGTCTTTTCCGTCAGCGCCGACAAGTTTGATCTTGAATTTTGCTGATTTGTTTCCCACATTGTCTTCGCCGCTTGCGCGGAATTCAACATCGCCTTCAGTATAAATGCTGAACGCGGTTACATAATCGGTGAAATCTTTGCCGTTTACAGTGTAAGTGATTTTCTTTACACCGGAAAGAGCGTCAGTCGCGTTTATGTTGAATGAAAAGCGTTTTGAAATGTAGTACTTGCCGTTTGCGGCATAGAGCGGATACGCGGGAACGAGGCCGATTTCAGGCGCGGTGTTATCCACGATGATGTGATACACTTTCTCGTCTTCTTTGTTTCCGATCTTGTCGATGCCGTAATATGATATAGTGTGTTTCCCTTCAGCAGTGATGGGGAACTCTTTGTCATATGTCTGTTCAGCGCCGCCGTCGATCTTGTACATGATCTTGTCTGCAAGAAAATTGTCTTTTGCGGTAAGGCGGAAAAGAGCTTTCGAGTTTACGAAAGTGAATGCGCCGTCAAAATATGACATTGCTTTCTCAGCATTTGTACCGGCGATTTCCGCGGGTTTTTCCATATCCGCTGCAGCGGCAGGCTGATCTCCTTCAACGGTTTTGGTGTCTGTAGATTCAGCAGCCGGCTGATCTGTAGTAGCCGCATCGTCTGTCGCATCCTGAGAGAATGATGCCGATGTCGCCCACAGAGCTATCGCACTGCACACCGTAATAATAGCGAGCTTCCTGATCATATATACCTCCAATGAAATTTGACACATTATCGCACCCCGGAGGGGCTTTTGTTATGTCAGAGTTAGTTAGGGTTTATGGGACAATATAATTTAGTTGTTGTCAATAATTTATTATGGGACAAACGGGAGAAGTGTTGAAATGGATCAATATAAATGATGAATTGACGCGACCCGGTAGGGTTTTTTCGTATACATTCAGCGAAACAATCAGTAAAAAGATAGCAAGACTGTTTTTTGCTTCAGAGGAGATGGCATGAAGTGCTTAAAAGGTTCATCCTGTTCTCATAACGGTCGGCAAGGACCGCAAAAATGGCGGAATTCATTCATTATTGAATGCCGCGCTGCCGCAAAATTATGTCTATGCGTCAACTTTCTCGGAATACGGCACATGTTGTGCGCGGTTTTCATCGCGATGCTTTTTCCGTGTCTTTTCTGTTCCGGTTCGTCTGTCAGAATTACTCAATCCCGCGCGTTGGACATTTTCGGTGAGATGGAAAAGAAAATAAATGACGGGAAAGGATATCCCCGGATCAAAGAGGAACTTCTTTCCGAGAAAGGTTTTTTTTACGTGCTCACATCAAAAGGACAGCTTCTGATGCATCCCAATTCAGTATTTATCGGCAGAGATTTTTCAGATGTAAAGTCAGTACAGAACATATTGTCCCGCGACAGGGGAAATGAGACGGTCGAGGAGGGAGGGGTGAGCCGCAGAATAATATACGCCCAACTTCGTGACGGGAATTATCTATGTCTCAGCATCGACAGTAATGACTATGAGGATGGAATCGGTGGTAATACGGAGTCAGTTCCGAAGAAATGACGGATCGGTACCTGCCGCGGCCGCGAAAAGCGCAAGCGCGGTGATGACGATTGAGTGATTGATTTCATTGCTGCCGATCATTTCAGATATTGCCCGCGCGTCCGCAGTCAGCACTTCAATATCCTCCTCTCTGTCGAGATCCTGATCTCCCGCCTTTTCGCACCCTTTCGCGAGATAGAAGTGGATGGTGTTATCCATTATCGCGGGATTTGCCTGAAGGCTTTTCAGATGGATGATCTCTTCGGCGATAAATCCGGTTTCTTCTCTGAGCTCACGTGCCGCGGCGGCGAGAGGATCTTCCCCGTGATCAACTATTCCTCCCGGTGTTTCGATTGTAATCGAATCCGTTCCGAGCCTGTGCTGTTTTACCAGAATAAATTTGCCGTCTTTTGTTACGGGAACAATATTGATCCAGTCAGGTGCGCGTATCACTGAGAACGTATGGGATATTCCGTCGGGGTGGTCGCATTCAAGTTCGTCGACCGCGAAAATCTTTGCGGTGAATGAGGTGCTGCGTTTTACAATATTCCATCGTTTCATGATTCGTTCATCCGAAGCTGTAGTGTTACGCGCATTTACGTGTTTTTTTCTGAGGGAATAAGATTTTAGCGATACGGACAAGGGTTCGCTTCGCGCTCGACATAAGCCCCTGGTGAACGATGCGTCCTCCTCCGTGCGAACATCCGCCCGGACATGCCAGTACTTCGATAAGCTGATATTGAGATATGTGCTGCGAAGCGTCGGCGTGAAGAATCCTCGCGGCCTCCATTCCTTCGGCTACCGCGAACCGAATCTTTTTTCCGTATACATTGACTGTTGCGCTCTTTATTCCCTTGCGGCCGTGTACCGCGCGGAGTTTCGGCACGCTTTCAAGGTTGAGTCTGTCGGTTAGAGTCCGGAGTATTGAGTCCATAACGCCGTCTGAGTCCGCAAACCGGGTGTGATCATTTCTCATTTGATCGGGGCGCAGGTCATCATCGTGCGCTGTCGGCTGCGAGAGATCGATCCCCCGTTCTTTCAGCAGATGTGCGATCTCCCGCACGGTCAGCACGATATTGGTATCGGGTTTTCCTCCCGACATATTGCGCGGAAGAAGAGATTCATATTTTTTGGCGATGCACGGCATGATTGCGACCGTGGTTATGTGTGAAGGCGACACGTTGTGCTCGGTAGAACATACCGTGCGGGCGCGTTCCGCGGTAATTGCGACGGGTGACTTGATTTCAGAGAGCGCAGTCAGTGAACGGCAATCTGATGTTTCCGCGTATTTGACAAAACTGGGACAGCACGAAGTGAAGACGGTGCTCATGTCGCCGCGGGATATCCGGTCAATGAGTTTATCTGTTTCGAGGCTTACCGCGGTATCGGCGCCTGATTCAATATCCCAGACCATTGAAAAGCCGATTGCGCGGAGGGCGTGAACAAGTCGTCCACGGGGAATTGATTTGCCGCGCGGGAGAAATGAATCAGATATCATCTTTGAAACGGAAGGTGCGATGAGTGCGATGACATGTGTTTCAGAATTATCAAGTGCCGCGTCAAGTTCCGAAAGCGCGCTTCTCGTTTCGATTATCGCTCCGTGAGGGCAGTGGATGAGGCATTGCCCGCAATTGAGGCACCGAATAGGATCGATCGCCATGAACCCGGAATGGTTGTGCGTGATGGCGGAAGTATGGCAATGATCATGACAGTTCCCGCATTTTCTGCATAGGGAACTGTCTATCGTGACATAAGGAATACGGTGGGGGTCTGCCGAAAAATCCGGTTTGTTGAGCCCGTACCTGACTCCTTCCATCTTCTGACGCGATAAAACCCCATCGGGCATGAACAACCCCCTGAACAGTGTACACGCTATGAAAGGGGGTGTTTTGCGTCAATGGTTTCTCATATTTTTTCAGCTTGCCCGCTTTGCGCGGATATGATCTCCTATTGCGATATTTAACAATGTGGAATACTGAAACATGTCATCAGTAAGATGATGAGTGGAGCGCAAGGGACGTATGGTTAAAGGGGTTCTGTTCGATCTGGACGGAGTCATTACTGATTCCGCGGAGTATCATTTTCGCGCATGGCGGGAAGTGTCTGCCAATGCGGGGATTAACATTGACCGGTCATTTAACACGACGATCAGAGGCGTGGGACGTATGGCGGCGCTTGATTTGATTCTTCGTCATGGCGGAAAGGAAAATGCGTTTACCACTGAACAAAAGACCGCGATGGCCGTTGAAAAGAATAAGCGGTACCGTGAGCTTATACGGCAGATATCACCCGGTGATCTTTTACCCGGCATGTCTGACCTGTTGACCGCTCTGCGGAGTTCAGGGGTGCGGATAGCGCTCGGTTCCGCATCACACAGCGCGTTCACCATTATCGAGCGGCTCGGTATTACATCCTTGTTCGATTATGTTGCGGACGCGGCTGATGTTGATAATCCGAAACCCGCTCCTGACATATTTCTGGACGCGTGCAGAGGGATATTTCTCCGCCCGGATGAAGTTGTCGGTATTGAAGATTCGAAAGTGGGAATTGAATCGCTGCGGGCCGGGGGGATCTATTCAATCGGTATCGGAGTGGAAGGTGATACCAGTGTGCCTTCCACGAAAGAAGTCACGTTCGAACTGATAATGTCGATTGATGTTCACAAGAAAAAGATAAAATGAATCCGTCATTTGTTGATGGGCAATAAATTGATTCTCTCTCTTTTAATGATACTGTCTCGGATACGATGTCACACGCAGGATAAAAATCAATTGATGCGCGGCAAGGTCTGCATATCCATGGCATTATCATTAATAAGAGGTGATCCATGAAGAGGTTCGGGCTAATATCAGTGTTGTTGTGCGCGGTTTCGGTTTCTCCGCTCTATTCCGATGATCGTTTTGAATCAGAGGTCGGAGCATTCGCCAGTGAACATGCTGTTGAAGGTACGGTCGTCATTACATCTCTCCGTAATGAGAAAACATTTATATTCAATCACAAACGTTCGCAGGAACGGTTTCTTCCCGCGTCAACTTTCAAAGTCGTTAATACGCTGATATTGCTTCAGGAAGGAGCGGTCAGCGATGAGAATGCGGTTCTTCGCTGGGATGGCGTATCCCGTGATGTTTCCGCATGGAACGCGGATCAGTCGCTGCAAAGCGCGTTCGCGTCAAGTTGTGTATGGTTTTATCACTCGCAGTCAAAGAAGATCCCAATGCGGAAGTACACATCATGGCTGGATATTCTGAAGTATGGGAATAGAACCTCCGGCGGCAATGACAAACCGTTTTGGTTATACGGTTCCGTACGGATCTCGGCGGCCGAACAGATTGAGGTTATGAGAAATGTTTACTTTGAAAAGTACCCATTTAAAAAAGAATACTATCGCATCGTTAAAGAGATGATGATCGCCGATAAAACGGATACGTATGTTCTCCGCGCAAAAACGGGGACAACGCCGTCGGAACACAAACCGGTTACCGGGTGGTATGTCGGATATATTGAAACCGGTGATGATGTCTGGTTTTTCGCATGCAATATAGAGATGAAAAACAAAGAGTACGGAAAACTCCGCAAGGAGATGACTCTCCATGCGCTGAAGGCCGCGGGCGCGATCTGAGAATTGCGCTCCCGAAAATCGGAGGTCTCTTCAGACGATAGCGTTGCTTGACATTCATTAAATAGTAACGATAATGAATGTTGAGCCGGAGTTGGTTCGGCTGTATCACAGGGGCGGACAATGCGGAAGGTATCCGATAGCATTCTAGAGAGTGTATTTAACAGCGGTCAATACTCGCTCATTGTTGTTGACCGGAACCGCAGAATATGCCGGTTCAATACACGCGCGTCAGAATGGATACGATTGTTTTCCGCCAGAGACATCAGTGAAGGTCTCCTTTTTTCGGACATTATTCCCACCGATGAACATCCTGAATTTGAACATGCGTTTAATGATTTTGACCGCGGTAATCTTCCTGCGCCTGTAGTGAACATCGTCCGTAACGGTGAGGACGAACAGTGGTATGAGACTGTTTTTTCGATGCTCAACGATGTTGATGGACTTGTTCTGCTGTCAATATCCGACATCACCATCCGCAAGCAGACGTTTGATCGGCTGTCGGAAAGTGAGCGCCGGTTCAAGGCATTGATGCTTCATTCTCCCGGAGTTACCGCAGTGCTCGACGCGGAGAGCGAGATAATATTCGTCAGCGAATCGATTGAGGTGTTTCTCGAATATCCCACGGCCGAATGCCGGGGAAGAAAGATATTCGAGTTCGTCCACGATCTTGATGTGCGCAAGTTCACCATGCTCATTCGCAGTTTGCAGAATAACGGCAAGGATATTTCAGCTGAAATCCAGTTCATATCCAAATCAGGACAGTCATTGTATTTCGATATCAATGGCACCAACCAGCTTTCCAATCCGGTGGTGGGCGGGATCATCCTCAATATGCATGATATCACTGAGCGTAAATATATGGATGAGATGGTCCGGCGTGTCGCCCGATATAACGCACTCATTCTTGAAACCGCGAGTGAGGGAATTTTCGGTGTGGGGACAAACGGTAATATCACGTTTGTGAATCCATACGCGGCCGCGATGCTTGGTTTTGAGGAGCGCGATCTGGTAGGAAAAAGTTATACGGTATTTTCCGGCTCTGATTCTCCTCTTGTTTCGGTGATAGCGGGAGACGATACGGTTCATGCGCTTGAGACTGAATTTATAATGAAGACGGGAAAGACCTTTCCCGTTGAATTCTCGGCGACTCCGATCATGGAAACCGGAGTGCGCTCCGGGTACGTCATTACATTCAATGACATTTCACGCCGTAAGGCGATTGAAGCCGAAATTATCGCGGCTAAAAACGAGGCGGAGAACGCGAACAGAGCCAAGACGGATTTTCTCGCCACGATGAGTCATGAAATACGTACGCCGATGAACAGTATTCTCGGATTCCTTGAACTTATGCGGATGGGAAATCTTGATCAGCCGCAAATGGAATATCTGTCTATCGCCGAATCGAACGCGCGCAATCTCGTTTCCATAATAAACGAGATTCTTGACATGTCAAAAATTGAGAAAGGAAAGCTTGAGCTTGACGCGGTACCATTTGATCCTGTTGAACGATGCGAACTCACGGTGAAGCTGTTCGAGGCGAAGGCAGAGATGAAACACCTTTCACTTTCGTTTGATCATGATGATATTCCTCCATGCATCGGTGATCCGCTGCGTCTGGGTCAGGTGTTGACAAATCTCCTCGGGAATGCGGTGAAATTCACTCCTGACTACGGCGGTATAGTTCTGACTGTCCGCGCGAAGGAGTATGGTGATGATGTTGAGATGACATTTGAAATCACGGACACGGGAATTGGAATCCCGGCCGATAAAATATCGTCAATTTTCGAATCATTCACGCAGGGGGATATCTCTATCATGCGGCGATTCGGAGGGACGGGACTTGGATTGACGATCAGCGAGCATATTGTCCGCCTCATGGGAGGAAAGATATCAGTAGAGAGTGAGGAAGGAAAGGGGAGTCGCTTTTTCTTCACTATATGCTGCCCGCGCGCGAAACAATCTGATATTGAATACGCGCAGTTGACATCAGAACGGCCTCTTGATGTATTCAACAAGCATGCTCTTCTCGCGGAGGATACCGCTGATTCACGGAAGCTTATTGGGCTGATGTTGGAGAAGCTTTCCATCACTTCCGATCCCGCCGAGGATGGAAAAATGGCGGTGGATATGTTCATGGCGGGGAAATATGATCTTGTGCTGATGGATGGTAATATGCCGGAAATGGACGGAGTTGAGGCTACACGTGAAATCAGGCGGTATGAGAGGGAACATGAACTCTCCGCGACGCCGATTATCGCGCTCAGCGCGAAAGTGTTCGCGGATGACAGAAATGCGTTTATCGATGCGGGAGCCGATGACTTTGTCGTAAAACCGGTATCATTACGGGTACTTTCCGCGGCGATACGGAGTATTTTCGGTGCGATATATTCTGTTGCGGATGAGAGGATCGATGAGTACCGAAGCAAGTGTGAATATGTTTCGGCGCTTTCCCGTAAAATGGGATTACCGGAGAAAATTACTGAGGATCTGTTTCGTGAATTTATCGAATCTCTTCCGTCGTATGCTGATGATATATTGTCATCGGTTGAGTCTGAAGATAATACCCGAATCGAGCATGCCGCACACCGTCTCAAAGGGGTCGCCGCCTCATATGATCTTGATTCGCTTGCCGTGAAATGTGCCCGCCTTGAAAACGATGCGCGGTCGGGATTGCGGAGTGATTACCGGAGTCTGTCGAAAGAAATATGCGCTGAAGTTGATAATGTGTGTACGAATTTCAGTAGGTTGTTTCCGCTGAAGGACTGAGTTGTTTAATCGTCGCCGATTTCGTTTTCCATATCGCCAGGGGATATATACAGGTGGACTTTGTCGGGAAAGTCAAATGCGGAGACCAGCGTTCCGTAATGCTTGCCTGTAATAACATAAATATCTTTTCCCGCAAATAATCCGAACACCGCCTGCAATACGGGAATGTCCGCGTTCTCAAGATTTTCAAGGGGGCGGAGGTCGAGGACGATTTTATCGCGGGCGGTCATCACGAGAAAACCCTTGTGGAATATCGCCCGGATGTCTTCCATGAAGCGTTTGTCGGATAATGACGTCATGAATGACAGAACAGTTCGTCCGGCTCCCCGTGTCACAATAATATTGCTCCCTTTTTCGTCCGCCGCGTTGTCTCTTTTCATCTTGCAGTAGTTAAGCGCGGTATCGATTTTTTTCCCGAGCATCGGTTGTGAACAAGGTTTTACAATATAATCGGCAACCCCGAGCTTCATGGCGCTGACAACGCTGTCGCGATCTTTCTTTGAACTAAGCATTATAACTGGTATTCTCGATGTGAACTCATCCGCCTGGAGGAGTTTGAGAACCCCGAAACCATCGAGCTTCGGCATCATGATGTCGAGCAGTATCAGCGCGGGTCCCCCTGTCTTTGCGAGGGTTATTCCCGTTACGGGATCCGTTGACACGATGGTTCTGTAACCAAGCGATATAATCTGTTGTTCGATTATTTTAAGTATGTTCGGGTCATCATCGATTGCAAGTATAAGATCCATTTCATTTCCTCCGCCGGAATTACGTGTATCATGCAGATAGCCGGCTCGCTGCTCCGAGTTTATACCTGATGGAGATAAAGTACAAAGAAAAAAACGGTAATCCCTGTTATGATGCGGCACTCATTATTTGAAAAACCATGATTTAAAGCCGCCCTTGAGAGCTAATACAAGGGAATCTCAAGAATCAGTTTCGGGTTATTCCTTTGTGTTCACTTTTGAGGTACCTATAAATGGAGTAACGGCTTTTTGACTTATCGAAAATGGACAAGCAGTTCTTCAATGGGTACATGCGCTTATTTGTCGTCAGAATATCGGAAAACTCTTATTCTGTTCGTCCATAAAATATTGACACGATAATGAATGTGGTCAGTTTTAAAGTATGGAAAATGAACGTATACAAAAAATCCCGGAATTGATAACGGCATGTGTCGGGATCAATATAGTATTGGTTCTGGGATACGGATTTGCCGGTTCCTATTTGGTCCGTAAATTTTTTTTCGGCCAACCGGTGTATGACGTGTACTATATCGCTGTTGTCGGGTTGATCAACATCTCCTGCCTGAGCGGAATCGTTTCTGTAATCATGATCGAAAAGCGTTCGAGATTTTCCTTTGCGGCATGTCTTCTGTTTGCGGTTTCATCCGTCGCGACATCAGGTGCAGCGGTGACTGTCGGCGCAGTCTCGTCGGGCATACGTGCGTTGCCGGTCAGGAGTATGGTTTTTCTTCTGATTCTTGTCGCTGCGTCAGTGTTGACCGTTGCGGTTGTATTCCGACCCGCGCATTTTGTCTGGGCGCGGTCGCAGGGGCGTTTTTTTAAGACGGTTCTGAATCCGATTATGTTTATTGTGTTCATTGTTCTTTGTGTGCTGCCGGTATGTGCCGCTGTTGCGGTCAACAGAATCGGTGTGCAGTCAGAAGTAGCGTCTGAGAATCTTGCCTTCAGTGCAAGCAGTCAGCATCCCGGATATTCAGCCGATAATCTTTATGCTAATGATTCCGGAAAGTACTGGCTCTCCGCAAGCCGACGGAATGAAAATGAATGGATCAGGGTGGAATGTCGAAATGGGATGGAAGCCATTGATTATATTGATATTTCAAGTCCTGAAAAGGAAATATCCTTAATGCATTGCCGCCCGAAATCGGTGCTGATCGAGTTGTCGGATGGAACGGTGTTTTCTGCACATCTCGAAGATCGAGAAGATGAACAGACCGTACGTATCGCACACAAGAAGATTAAGTGGCTTAAAATTGTTTTTCTGTCGTTATATCATGGTAAGGATAAATCTATATGCGTGTCTCACATTCGTGTATTCTCTTTCAGGAAAAATATATTAAACCTTGATCACCGGAAGGCTTCTTCGGTTCTGTGAATAAATCGGTAAGACGTTCGTCGGATAATTATATGTTCTCAGGATAACGCTTCGTTAAGCGCTTTTCTGAAATCATTCATGGTGAAGGGTTTTCTGAGGGAGGCCTTGAACCCGTACGCGGTCTTGTTCGCGAGAACAGGTATGTCGGAATATCCGGTGGTCACGATTCCGCGCGCATCTGGATCGATGGAGAGGATTCTTGCCATTGCCTGTTCCCCTCCGAGACCTCCGGGTATTGTAAGATCGGTAATTACAATGTCGAACTTTTTTCCCTGTTCGAATGCGTTCCGGTATTCGATGACCGTTTCTTCTCCGTCGACTGTGCATGTGTATTTTTGGCCGGTCGCATCAAGAAACATCGCCAGTATTTTTCGTACCTGTTCATTGTCTTCCAGTACAAGAACGTTGAGGCCGCGCGGGGTATCTTCTGTCCTGCTCATTGTTTCCCGTTCCGGATTTTTATCCGTAGTCGGCAGGTAGATAGTAAAGGTTGTTCCCGTTCCTTCCCGGGATCGCACCTGAATGTCTCCCTCGTGCTTTCTGATTATCGCAAGTGATGTGGATAGGCCGAGTCCTGTTCCCTTTGATTTAGTAGTGAAATACGGATCGAAAATATTATCGATAATTGAGTCTGATATCCCGTGTCCGGTATCGGTCAGAGATATTCTGATGTATTCTCCGGGTTTTAATCGGGAACTGTTTCCTGAGATGAGTTCGGAGCCCGCATCGACTTTCAGTGTGCCTCCCTGAGGCATCGCATGGACAGCGTTGATGATCAGATTGTTGAGAACCTGACTTATCTGGTTCGGGTCAATTTCGATGCTTTTGAGATTCTTATCAAGAGAGAACTCCGGTTTGATGGAGCTTCCCCGGAGCAGGAATCGGACGGTCTCTTCGATGAGGGGGACAATCGTCATTGCCTTCTTGACGGGAGAACCTCCTTTCGAGAAGGTGAGCAGCTGTTGGGTGAGATTTTTCGCATTGTCGATAGCTTTCATAATCCCTTCGTACAGCCGGGCGCGCATATCAGGATTTCCATCGTCTATCTGGAGAAGGCTGATATTCCCTGAAACCGCGGTAAGAATATTATTGAAATCATGAGCGATCCCGCCCGCGAGCAGTCCCAGTGATTCAAAATTTTTCTGTTTGAGTAATTCCTTTTCTGCTGTTTCCCGTTTACCGATTTCACGTTTGAGATCAAGATTGAGCTCGTTCAGTTTGTTTGTTCTCTCCTGAACCATGAGTTCTAGGCTTTCGGAATATCTGTTGATCGTATTGATGAGCTGGGCGCCCTTGATCGCGCTTGAGATTTGGTGACGCAGGTTTTTGTACATCAAGCCGGGATGATCTCCCATGTTGAACAGCATGTATCCGATATTCTCATTCCGGACATACAGTGATTCCATTATCAGTGATTTATATTGATCCATAAGCGGATGAGGAAGAACCAGCCGCGGTGAGAATGTTTCATTCTGATCGGTCTTTATCAGTAATCCGTTTTCTATCCGGGCAAGAAGTTTTGCGCTGTTCATAAGATGATCGGTATACATGACAACGAAAAAGTCTTTTATTCCGATGAAATTACAGTATGATTCGATTATTTCACCGAGTGAATCGATACTGAATGATGTGCCGAGATCTTCACCCATCTGCATGAGGTAAAGTTCTTTTGTTTCAAGCAGAAAGAGCTTCTTTATTTCGTAACTGTTGTGAAACATCCGGCAGAAGTATCCGGCGGAGAGAATTGCGCTTCGATAATGGCCGTATGCGTCAGGGGATATAGATTGAATGAGATGGGGAAGCCGCGCGAAAACCTCGTTCCATAGCGGGGTGCTCCACTCGTTTGAATGATCATCGAAAATCCGCGTTTCGATTTCTGAAATGAATCTTTCAACGCGGTTACTGGAATTCCGGAAAAGCTCCTCAAGAAGCGTTCTCAGTGTTGCGGTGAACCATGCCGCGTCAGGCTCGGGAATGATTGTATTTCTGCTTTCAAGAATATCCCGGCAGAAGCCGGTGAAGTGAGCCTTGAAAAAATTATCGGCAAAGGCGATATCATCAGGACTTTCAATCTGATCCGTATTGATCGTTCCTCTAACACTCAGATGCATGGAGTTTCCGCTTGATTTGCGGGGTATGAAGCGGGTCTCGAGCGTCGTTGTATCCGGGACTTTCTTCCCGTTGAGCATCATGTTGATATAATCGACACCAATCTCTCCCATCTCCTGAATCGGATACTCCACAGTGGTGAGCGGAGGATTCATATACGCGGCTTCGTATGTGTTATCGAATCCGGTTATTTTTATATCCTCCGGAATGCGGTATCCGCGGCGTTTGAGCTCTTCCATCGCGGTGATTGCCATGTAGTCGTTGAAACATACGAGAGTATCAAAGGAGGCGTTCCGGATATCGAGCAGTTCGTGTATTCCGTTGATGGCGCTGGTTGACCCGAATGTTCCGCAATACACATTGTTCGGATTGAGCGCGATGTGGTGCTCGTCAAGTACCGCTTTCAGAATATTGAATCTCTCCGTCGAATCGGCATTGTTTATCGGACCGGTGATTACCGCGATTGACCTGCTTTCGCATCTTGTCACAAGATCCGTCACAAGATCTGAAAACCCTTTGCGGTTATTGACCAGTATGGCCGGAATCCGGCCGATTTTTTCAGCGAGGGTTACAATGGGGATATCTTTAAACGGACGGATGAATTCGGGAATGGCCTTTTTTTCGGTGAAACTGAAAATGTTGGACATGAGTATCGCGTCGATACTGGTGTTCTCAACCCAGCGGTATTGCATATTTCTCTGGACTTCCCAATCGTTTGGTGAATTGATCATTCCCCCGTGGACGACAAAAAGTTCAAGGTTGTGTATCTGTGAGCGGTGATATATGCTTTTTAAAAGCGTTTCCCCGAAAGGGTTGCTGAGGTCTATTGAAAAGTAACAGAGTTTTTTTTTATCGGTTTCCATGATTTATATGTTTCACTTCCATCCGATTTACAGCTCCATAATTGTTCATTCTAACCGCATGAAATCGTATCGTCAAATATAAATTGTATTATCCGGTGGAACCGGTTTACGATTCTATCGAGCTGGAAAAGAGAATAAAATTTATTTGCGCATTATACGCTACGGGATACTGTGTGCGGATGAGACGACAAACGGAGAATTGATGATGAGTGAAACGAGTAAGAAGGTCGCGGTGATCGGAGCGGGTGCATCCGGAATGATGGCTGCGATCCATGCGCTCAGATGCGGATGTTCTGTGACTGTATTTGAGAAGCAGAAGAAAGCGGGGCGGAAACTCGCAGTGACCGGAAACGGACAGTGCAATATCTCAAATCGCAATCTTGACGTGTCGAGATATCACGGGCAAAACCCCATGTTCGTACGCAATCTTTTTGCCCGATTCGGGCTTGATGAGACAATTGAATTCTTTGATTCGATAGGGATCCCCTTTGTTGAGAAAAAACAGGGAAAGCTTTATCCCTGTTCGCTTCAGGCGCAGTCCGTTGCGGATATTCTTGAGTACGAAGTTGGACGCGGAGGGGGAGAGATTTCTCTGCATCGACGTGTTGACGGCATACGCAAAACCGGATCCGGAATTGAATTGGTGACTGCGGGTGATGAACGGCATGTTTTTGATTCCGTCATCCTCGCGGCCGGAGGATGCGCATATCCTCAGATAGGCGCTTCAACGCAGGGATTCGAACTTGCCTCATCTGTAGGGCATTCTGTCGTCGACCCTTACCCTGCGATTCTTCCCATAACTATTCCACTCAGGGCTCTTCACCGTCTTGAAGGGATAAAATGGGATGTGTCATTATCGGCTGTGCTCGATGGGAAGATTGTTCGCCGCGCCGAAGGTGAGATCCTTTTCACCCGTTACGGAATATCAGGCCCGGTATCGCTTGAAATCTCACGTGCGGTGAATGAACCCTTGTTGAAGGGAAAGTATCCGGTGATCGAGATCAATCTTTTTCCTGACAAGAAAGAGTCTGAAGTCAGCGAGATGTTTGATTTGCTTTTTTCTGATCCGCAGAAAGAAGTCGCGTTCGCGATGGAAGGAGTTCTCAAGAAAAGGATTCCTGACATATTTATCGGCATTGCGGGGATTGATCCTCATAAGAGGTGCGGAGAGCTCAGCCGTCAGGATATCGCTTCAGTCGTGCAATGTTGCACCAGTCTTCAGCTTGAACCCGGCGAGGTGAGGCCTTTTTCGGAAGCGGTCACTTCTGCGGGCGGGGTTCCCGTTAATGAAGTGGTTCCATCGACAATGGAGTCGAAAAAAATGAGCGGAGTATATCTGTGCGGGGAAGTGCTGGACATTGACGGAGACAGCGGCGGATTCAATCTCCAATTCGCCTGGTCCAGCGGAGCGGTGGCGGGGATGTCTCAATCGCGGTGATATGATCACTCACCTGAGGAATCCGGTCTGTCCGGACGGTTTATCGGCGAGTCATGATACATAATACATAACATGTCGAGATGAAACCTTTTCAATTAATCTTGACATGATCCGGATTTTTGCACAAATCATCACCGTAACGGAGGTTGTATATGAAAGGAATAATTCTGGCCGGCGGTGCGGGAACGCGTCTTTATCCGGTGACACGAGTGATATGCAAACAGCTCCTTCCCGTGTATGATAAACCGATGATATACTACCCTCTGTCCACATTGATGCTGGCCGGAATACATGAAATTCTGATTATCTCAACTCCTGATGACACTCCGCGTTTCCAGACGCTACTTGGCGATGGATCTGAAATTGGATTGAAGCTTTCATATAAAGTACAGGACAAGCCGAATGGACTGGCGCAGGCATTCGTCCTTGGTAAAGAATTCATCGGAAAAGATTCAGTATGTCTTATTCTCGGGGATAATATTTTTTACGGACATGGTCTTACCGCGCTACTCAAGGAAGCGGTGAATTCCACGAAAGGGGCGACGGTATTCGGTTATTATGTTCAGGACCCGGAACGGTATGGTGTGGTGGATTTTGATCCGACCGGAAAAGTTCTTTCCATAGAAGAAAAGCCCGAGAATCCGAAGTCAAACTACGCGGTAGTCGGTTTATATTTTTATAACAATGAAGTTGTTTCTATCGCGGAAAACATCAAACCTTCTCCTCGCGGCGAATATGAGATTACCGATGTGAATAGAGAATATCTTTCGCGGGGTACTCTTATGGTCAAACATATGGGGAGAGGGTATGCATGGCTTGATACGGGTACCCACGATTCTCTTGCGGACGCGACGCTGTTTGTCAAAGCGATTGAAGATCGGCAGGGGCTTAAAGTCGCCTGTATTGAGGAGATCGCATACCGGATGGGTTTTATCAATACTGAGCAATTTTCCCGCATAGCAGATAAGCTGAAAAATACACCATACGGTGCACATCTGCCTAAAATAATCGGAACTATAGTGTAACGGAGAACGGTAATGCCTTTTGTGTTTGAACAAACCCCTATTCAGGGGTTGCTCGTTATTGAGCCGCGGAGATTTCCGGATGACCGCGGTTTTTTCATGGAAACATACAAATATTCGGATTTCGCGTCCCACGGAATCAGTGATCACTTTACACAGGACAATCATTCTCTTTCATCAAAGGGAGTACTCCGCGGACTTCATTTTCAGACGGGAGAGCACGCACAGGGGAAACTTGTTCGAGTGATAAGCGGCAGAGTCTGGGATGTCGCGGTTGATATCCGGCACGATTCCCCGACGTTTTTAAAATGGTTCGGAGTCGAGCTTACTGCAGAAAACGGAAAGCTATTTTATCTTCCACCTGGATTCGCTCACGGATTTGTCACATTGGAAGATGATACGCAGTTTCTCTATAAATGCACCGCAGAGTATAATAAAGCAAGCGAGGGAGGGATTTGTTGGAATGATCCCCGAATCAATATACAGTGGCCGCTGAAAGACGGTATTCTGGTGTCGGAAAAGGACGCTGTCCTTCCCGGTTCAGATGACTTTGATTTCAGGAAGTTATAAACATGATATGGATAATCGGAAATAATGGAATGCTCGGAAAGGAGCTTTCCGGATTGTGCCGGGCTGAAGGCCTTGAATTTATCGGAAGTGACCGGGAATGTGATATTACCGATATTTCCGCGCTAAGATCTTTTATAGCGGGTACGCACATTGATTGGATCGTAAATTGCTCGGCATATACCGCGGTAGACAAGGCGGAGGACGAGGAGCCTCTCGCCTTTGCGATAAATGCAGCCGGTGCCGGGAACATTGCCCGTGTAGCCTCTGAAGCGGGAGCCCGTCTTATTCATATTTCAACCGACTATGTGTTTTCCGGTGACGGAGACAGGCCATACCGTGAGGATGATATTGCGAATCCCGTGATAGCTTACGGAAGAACCAAATTTGCGGGAGAGGAAGCGGTCAGGAAGGAGTGCCCGAATCACTTCATTATTCGTACTGCGTGGCTATACGGCGCTTATGGGAATAACTTCGTACATACCATGCTTCGTTTATTCAAAGAGCGGGATTCTCTGAATGTCGTAGGAGACCAAAGGGGAACCCCTACATGGGCATATGATCTTGCGGGCGCAATTATCTATTTAATGAAAAAAGATTGTTCCGGATACGGGATTTACCATTTTGCAAATGAAGGTGTGACCGACTGGCATGAGTTCGCCTGCGAGATATACAGAATAGCGCGGAATAAGGGGATTGTTCAGAAGGATGTGGAAATCCATCGGGTGACAAGTGATCAATATCCTACTAAAGCTGCCCGTCCCAAGTATTCGGTTCTGGATAAGACAAAAATAAAATCTGTCGGGGTCTCTGTTCCGGAGTGGAGAGTCAGCTTGTTGCGATTTATGGAGAATAGTTGACAGGGTTTATCCTGTGTGTAAGATTTGTCGATATAATGGCGTGGCTGGTTATGAATGAATAGTCGGAAAATAATAGATAAAATCAAAGCGGGTCAGAAAAGACCTGATGGTCTTTTTGGGTCTTTTATGACCCGGACGGTGAGTCATTATTTTGCTTTTTTCTTTTATAAAATCGGGTTCTCTCCGAATCTCGTATCCTTCCTGTCCTTTGTTCTGTGTGCGATATCTGTAGCCGTCATCGTATATGACAGAAGCCGTCTCTTTCTGTTGATAGCCGCCGCGGTATGGTGGTTGGGAGCGATACTGGATGCCGCTGATGGTGATCTTGCCCGTTTTAAAAATGTACGATCAAAGTTCGGCGGTTGGTTTGACAGCTTTCTTGACCGCTGTAAGGAATACCTGATTTTCGCTGTCTTGGGGTATTGCGCGTGGCTGGATTATTCCAATCCGCTTTTTCTGCTTCTGGGTATTTTGTCGGTTTTTTCAAATGTAATGAGCGGGTATGTAACAGACACAAAAAAGCTTTTCATGGAAGGGAAACGCAGTCCCTCGGTGAAAGTCGGTAAAAAGTTCATATTCGGGATGGTAGATACCCGTGACTTTTTTGTAATCCTTTCCCTCTGCATTGGAGATATACGGATTGCGCTATGCATGTATGGAACGATTTTTACGTTGATGGTTTTTGCGCAGATATTGTTGTTCTGCAAACGTTTCGGTTCCGCTAAATAATACCTGCTATCTCTGAACAAATCTGATAAGACTTATTTCGGATGGATGGATCCACATTGTCCATTCGTATCCGTTATTCTCTTCGTAATATATGATAAATCCTCCGCCTTCGGCGCGTGGCGAATATTCGGATGACGGAATTTTTTGAATAAGAAAAATGCGGTTATTCAAAGTGCCTATAATTTCTTCCCTCATATAGAGAATACTTTTAGCCGGGATAAGGATGCCCGGTTCGGTTGATCCTTTTGCGCAATTCGGCAAAAAAATACGGCACAGCCGACTCATCGAATGCGTTGGTGAGTCTATGGGTGTGAAAAATACCGTTTCATATGCTTAGCACACTTGACAATATCAAAACTATTCATAGAATTGCGAATGAAAGTATAATTGTAAGTGAATTAAATCGGAGTGCGTATGTCATACTGTATAGGAATTGATCTGGGCGGAACGGCGATCAAGGCCGGCCTTGCTGATTCAAAAGGTGAGATTAAAGACAGCTTCCAGATTCCAACCGGAGTCGAGGCTAATTCCGCTGAAACAGTGGTTGAGAATATAAAGCAGTGTATCCGTCAGCTTCTTGAAAAGAACAAGGACGTACGTGTGTCCGCTGTCGGAATCGGAGTACCGGGAATAGCTCATGATAACGGTAATATCACGATTTTCGCGAATATACGTGTGTTTGACGACTATCCTCTTGCGAGTGAAATACAGAAGACGTTTGATATCCCCACGTTCGTGGACAATGACGCGAATAACGCCGCGAGCGGTGAGTTCTTTTTCGGTGTCGGTAAAGGGAAGAAGCATTTTCTCCTCGTGACTCTGGGAACGGGAATCGGCGCTGGAATATATGTCAACGGTGCGGTGTATACTGGTGCCAATGGCGGCGCGGGAGAGGTAGGGCATATGATAATTGTGCCGGATGGCCGTCTCTGCGGTTGCGGTAATAACGGATGCTGGGAAACCTACGGATCAGCGACATCAATGATCAAGCGCGCATTGAGCATGCTCGGCCGCGGAATTGAAAGCTCATTGCGGAAATACTATCCGAACGAGCTTAACGCGAAGGTTATCGGAGATGAGGCTCGTGCGGGGGATATGCTCGCGCTTGAGGTTTTCAATGAAACCGCGCATTATGTCGGAGTGGGACTTGCGAATCTCATAAACTGCTTCAATCCTGAGCTTATCGTGATCGGGGGCGGACTCTCGAACGCCGGCGATTTTCTCCTTGATAAAGTCAAAGTAAGCGCGAAGCTCAACTCGGCTCCTCCTTCATGGAGTGCGGTGGAGATCAAGACCGCGAGTCTCGGCAACAAAGCCGGTGTTCTCGGATCGGCGGCACTTGCGTTTATTAAATCTGGCGCATAACTTGGATAAATTACTCGATTGCCGGTTTCGGTTTGACAGTCGCAATGAGCGGAAATGTTGTAAAAATATTTCCGCTTTTTTATACGTATCCGGTGTGATGCATCGCAGCACATATGTGAGAAAAGACGAATCTGATAGATCGACTATCTGTCGGTATCAGCTTATTGTCGCGATGACACATTAGTATATGGTATTATGTTATCAGAAAGACAATGTGAAAAAGTAACCGGCGTTGAAGTGATATTCCGATCATATCAGGTTGCGCTGTTATTATACGTACTATGATGTGTCATTCGTCAACAGGTATAATGACAGGCACAGTTTCGCCGATATGGCCTCCGCGTTTGAAATTGAGAAGCGTTATACGGAGCGCCTTCGTGACGAGTTGTCCTTTGTGTCCCGCGATTATCTTGGTATCTTCAGATATGATGTCCTCCGCCAGAATCATGCTTTCGTTAAGCTGTTCAATGGTAACGAGCTTTTTCTTGAATTTTTTTGACAGCGCGATTGTTTTGCTGAAATTCTGAAGGAGTGCACCGTCGTACCAGCCCGTGTTAACCCGCGATTTCATTATCTCGAATGATGTGACAGGATCTCTTCCCGATTGGAGAAGTGTGTCGTAATCATTCGCGATTTTAATGAGCCGTGCGCCGTATGGAATTTGGTTTCCGGATGTTTCATCTTCGGGAAAACCGAATCCGTTGAAATGTTTTTCCTGATAGCCTATTATTCTTGAGACTTCGCCGAGTCGCGGAATGCTTGAGATCATTTCGCTTCCCGTCTGCGGATATTTGGTGTAAAGCCGTGTTTCGTCAGCGGTAAGAGATTCTCCTTTGTATACATTCCTCAGAATCGAATCGGGAATGGTGATACATCCGATCTGGGAGAGAAGAGCGGCGACTTCGTACTGCCATCCATTTTCGAGTTCAATAATCTCGCAGAATTGTTTGACGAGCTTTCTGACCCGGAGAGCTTTTCCGAACGCAACAGGACTGACCATAGAGAGAATATCAACGAGAAGTTTGATGCTCCCTGAAAGAGTTTTTTCCAGAAGATCTTTTTCCGCGCGCAACAGACGATATTGTTCAATGCCGTCATCAATATTCTTTAAGAGGAGATCGGGCGGACAGGGTTTGTTGAGGAATCGGAAGATGTTTCCATTGTTGATGACGCCGACCAGTTCCTGCATGTCTGCCTGACCGGAGAGCATGATGCGTACCGTTTCGGGGGAAATCGTCCGGACACTGTCAAGGAATTCAGCCCCGTTCATACCTGGCATCTTGTAATCTGACACAACGACTTCAAAGGGGCCTTCTTTCTTTAGGATTTCTATTCCCCGTGCCCCTGATTCCGCCGTCTGGACCGGATACTTCCCGTGCATCTGACGCCGCACTCCGCTGAGTATATTCTGGTCGTCATCGACAAAAAGAATTTTGTGATCCATTCGATCCCCCGTCAGTGTGTTTTGAGTATGGACTCTATGGACTGGATAATGAGTTCAGCGGGAAGGGGTTTGGAAAGATAAAGGTCGGCTACTTTGTTTGATGTCTCAAATACTTCATCTTCCGACTGACCGGTGAGCAGGATTCGCTTCATGTCGGGAAATGTCTCTCTCACATGTGAAAGGAGTTCGATTCCATTCATACCCGGCATCTTATAGTCGGTAATACACAGGTCGAAATGTCCGGATGAGATTTTGTCGAGCGCTTCTTTCGCTGATACGACATAGGTGATATTCCATTCACCTGATTTGTCCCTCAATGTCCGGCGGAGTCCGCTTATGAGGTTCTCATCGTCGTCGACAATAATGATATTGAATACAGGCATTATGCCTCCGTGCGCATGTGCGGCGCGTGGAAGTATCATAATACCTTGCGCCGCACAGTACAAGAAAATTCCTCTGCTTCAACCTATGGTTGTTTTCGTATGTTGACTTAGTTATACGTGTGCGTTAGACTGCAACTAATTGTGGTGCGTATAATTGTTTTTCTGAAGGCGGCCATGCCGGTGAACAAGCAGATAAAGATAATGATTGTCGAGGATGAAGCGTCGATTTCGTTATATGAACAGCTTATTCTCGAGAAAAACGGGTTCGCGATTACCGCGATTGTTGAATCGTCGGACGACGCGTTGCATGCGGTACGTGCGGAGCAGCCGGATATTATTCTGATGGATATACAGTTGCGTGGTCTTGTTGACGGAATCGATACCGCTGAAATGATCCAGAGAGAATATGATATTCCCGTAATATTCCTGTCTGCCCGGGTTGATATTCAGAATATCGCCAGAATCAAGAAGATACAGTCCCATGGATATCTGTGCAAGCCGATTAATGAATATGAGTTACTGATGGCCATTGAAATGGCGATTGAAAGGCAGCGATTGTATCATCGGATCCGTATGAATGAGAGTAAATACAGATTCATTTTCGAAAATATACAGGATATATATTTTGAAACATCTATGACAGGGGTTTTACTTGAAATAAGTCCGTCTGTAAAAAACGTATTCGGATGGGAGCGGCAGGCATTGATCGGTCACAATATTTCCGAATATCTTTCCGATGAAAAAGATTATACCAAATTTGAATCGCTGATCAGAGAAGGGCGGTCGGATAAGATGTTTGACGTGGGGCTCAATGGAAATGACGGAAGAACCGCTATATGTGATATCACAATGGCGGTAACGTACGATGAGAAGGGAGACCCGATTAAAGTTGTTGGATCGATTTCGGATATCACCTCACGAAAAAATAATGAAGATCTTCTTCGTAACGCTCATCAGGAAATTGAGGCGATACTTCTCTCAATGAATACGATTCTGATCGGTGTTTCACTCAAGGATAAAGTCACTCACTGGAACAGGGAAGCGGAAGTCATTTTCGACATCAAGGAAAGTGACGCAATCGGTAACTCGATCACCATGATGAAGATCAATTGGGAATGGGACCGTGTATACGAGGGGATTTCGATGGCGATAACCACTGACTGCTCTGTTGATATGCAGGAAGTCAGATACTCTTCTGTTGCGGGTGTGGATAAGTCAAAATTTCTGAATATGAAAATTACACCGATCAAAGATTACAACGAATCGCTACGGGGATTTCTTCTTACCGGTGATGATATAACTGAAAACCGGGCCATGAGAATACGGTCGAATCAATCCCAGAAGCTTGAGTCTATCGGACAGCTCGCGTCGGGAGTCGCCCATGAGATTAATACGCCGACGCAGTATATCAATGACAATACGCTTTTTTTGAAAAAGGCGTTTGAATGTCTTCTTTCGGGAATTACAGTCAATGATCAGATGGATGATGTCAGAAAAGAGGATATCAGATTCTATATTGATGAAGTCCCTCGTGCGATTGATCAGACGCTTGAGGGTATTTCAAAAATTTCGAAGATCGTCAGTTCAATGAAACAGTTCTCGCACCCCGGCTCGCAGGAAAAAGTCGAATATGATGTATGTAAAATTGTTGATGATGCCGTAACTATCACCCGGAATGAGTGGAAGTATGTTTCGGATATTGAAGTGATAAACTGTGATGTGCCGCCGATTCTGTTATGTCATCCTAATGCGATCAGTCAGGTGCTGGTGAATATGATCGTAAACGCCGCACAAGCGATCGAGGAGAAGTTCGGAAAGGGTTCTGATAAAAATGGAAGAATCCGAATCGAGATACGCAATGATGAATCGTGCGTAACGGTGCTTGTTTCAGATAACGGAAATGGAATATCTGACAGTACAAAGGAGAAAATTTTCGATCCTTTTTTTACGACGAAAGAGGTCGGAAAGGGTACCGGGCAGGGGCTCGCCATCGCTTTTTCAGTAATAAATACAATGCACGGCGGAACAATCCAGGTTGATTCGAAAGAGGGGCAGGGTACGGTGTTTACAATACGATTGCCGAAGACTATTTCGCCCGGTACTTTGACGGCATAGTGTCATTGTTTTTTTGCGGGATGTACTGTTGTAAGTTTCCCCGCAGCGTTCATAACGTTGAACAGTCTGTCTCCGATAATTTTCCGCTGAATATAAAACGATTTCTTTGTTTTTTCCGCGTACGTCATTTTCCTGTTGTTGAAATCAATCGTACCGTGATTGATAAGCGCGGCTCCGGTTATAATGCCTGTGATAAATATTAATAATGCGATAATACCGCGTAACCGCAATGAAATCGCCGTGATGAATGACAATGGAACCGCACATGCGGTAATGACGCATCCGATAATCGTGATATCGAAGTTATTCCACCACCAGCGTAATCCCCATCCTCCGTATCGTATAGTATCCGGCCAGAAAAGACCAATCCCGCCCCATAATCCGGCGGGAGTCACCATGTCACATAACAGGTGAAGTAAGTACGCGGTAATGAATGCTCCTGCGGCAAGGAGCGCGGGTGAACCGGGATTTCTTCTGCGGATGATCCATATCGATAAAATAATCAGCGACGCGATGATGATCGGAACGGTAAGTGAATGAAGCGCCATTCTGTGCGAGTAGGGCAAGGTTCCGAAAAATATTTCCCGTCCTGAATAAGCGAGATTGAAAAACGCTCCGACAGTATTGTCAAATCCCGGTGCGAGTGACAGCGCGTCGATGTCGGGCATTACACCTCCGACAAAACCCGCAATCAGTATTGTCGCCTTATGCGGCGGCCTTTCGGCTCCGCAGGCCGCGGTCGCGCCGGTTGCGCAGCCGACAATCGCATGAGTGAGAATTTCCATCAATGATACTCCATTCGTTTCCAGAAAAGAGGACTTCTGTTGATCCGTCGATAAAAAAATGACAATCTTCAGCGGTGTGTCCGATGCGGTGGATAGTTACCGTCTGAACGGATTGGAATTGACAATAGATAATCACCGGATAATCGTGCTGTATGCGGTGAAACAAGTGAAAACTTCTTTTCCTTTTAAACAAAGGCCGGAGCAGTTCTTGAAACCGTCAATCAATCATTGGAAGGAGTTTTTATGTCATCGAGCGGTTTAGGTATCATCATCGCGTTTGTGATTTACTTCGCGGGGATGCTTTCAATCGGTATTTATTTTTCAAACAAATCAAAGAGCTTGTCTGACTATGTCCTCGGCGGACGCGGGTTGGGTAAGTGGGTGATATCCATGAGCGCGCAGGCGTCTGATATGAGCGGATGGCTCCTCATGGGACTTCCGGGACTTGCGTATGCGTCGGGAATGGCCGAGGCGTTCTGGGTGGCGACAGGATTATGTATAGGCACTTACCTCAACTGGCGGTTTGTGGCGAAACGTCTCCGTCTTTATACAGAAGAAGCGAATGATTCACTTACGATATCCGATTTTTTCGCGAATCGTTTCGGCGATAAAACGCATGTTCTGCGCACTGTGTCATCATTGTTTATCCTGGTATTCTTCACCGTGTATACTTCATCGGGATTCATCGCGGGAGGAAAACTTTTTGAGACCATATTCAACGTTCCGTATATATGGGCGGTCGTGCTTGGAGCGGGAATCCTGATCGTCTATACGTTCCTTGGCGGTTTCTTCGCGGTGTGCTGGACTGACTTTATACAGGGAATACTCATGTTTTTCGCGGCGCTCATTGTTCCTGTGTTGACGGTTTTACATACAGGCGGAGTCAGCGGGGCGGTTGAACGTATTTCCGCGATCAGCCCGACATTTGTATCGTTGTTCCATGGCATCAAAGGGAATCCGCTTTCCGCGATTGTCATAATTTCATCGCTTTCGTGGGGACTCGGATATTTCGGAATGCCGCATATCCTCGTGCGCTTCATGGCGATCAGGAAGCCGGGTGATCTCAAATACGCGCGTCGTATCGCAATGGTGTGGGTTGTTATCTCTCTATTTTCGGCGGTATTTACGGGTATTGTGGGACATGCATTCACCGCGTCGGATCCGCTCGCTGACTCAGAGAAGATATTCATGGTGATCGTGCAGTCTCTCTTTGTTACATTCATCGCGGGTGTGATGCTCTCGGCGATTCTTGCCGCGATAATGAGCACCGCGTCTTCACAGCTTCTTGTCGCGGCGTCAGCCATTTCCGATGATTTTTACAAGGCGCTCTTCCGCAGAAAAGCGACTCAGAAAGAACTCGTGTGGGTGAGCCGTTCAGCGGTGATGGCGATATCGCTTATCGCATTCGCGTTTGCGCTCAATCCCGGAAGTTCTATTTTTCGGGTAGTGTCTTTCGCGTGGGCCGGACTCGGTTCAACGTTCGGACCGGTGATTCTCTGCGCGCTATTCTGGCGCCGTACCACAACCAGGGGTGCGCTCGCGGGAATAGCGGTCGGCGGTATCACCACACTGGTGTGGAAGTTATGCGCTCAATATGGCGGAATATTCAGCTTATTCGAAATTGTTCCGGGATTTTTCCTGTCGCTTATCGCGATAATCGTGACAAGCCGTATCGGTGCGCCTCCGTCCAAAGAGATCACTGACAAGTTTGACGCGGTACAGAGGAAAATGTCGGAGAAAGACTAATCCGCATGAATGTTCAGATTATAGCCGGTTGAAAATAACAAAAGGAGAAGGGTAACATCTGCTGTTATCCTTCTCCTTCTTTGTGTATTGAATCGAGGGGAGCTATTCGCCTTTCCAAAGTCCATGAACGTTGCAATACTCGCGTAGAATTATTCCGGGCTGTTTTTCAACATAGAAGTCAGCTTCCGGTTTATCCCCGGGTTTGAGGTGTTTGCGGTTCACATAGTCTCCGTTGATAACTTCGATCCATTCGATGTAGTGTTCGGGAGTCATTGGATGAGGTGTTGAACCCACAACCACCTTTATTCCTTCCTTGGATTCTCCGTATATCGGAACATGTTTCTCGTTTTTGAAGTCAGCCGTTTTTTCCTGCTGAAGAATCATGGGTTTGCCGCAGCATACCATCTCTCCTTCGCCCTCATGCACTGCTTCAACTATGTTTCCGCACAATTCGCATTTATAAATCTGCATTACCTTTGCCATCTGTATCCTCCATTTGATTATGAATAATATCATATAGGATACCCGAAAAATATAAAGAAATTATTTATTCGCGATTCAAATAATCGCGAATTTAAAGCAGTTTACTAGGTAATTGATGAGTTAAGGGTGTGCGGATGTAAAATGCGCTAACCTTCGGTTGTTCTATATGAAATGTACTGAAATGATCTTTCGTTATGCCTGTACAGCAAAAATATAATGGAGTACGTTTTTCTGCTTTCAGCTATTTGATGATTCGGAGGACTCTGTAAAAGGCTTGAAATTTATTTGAGGGTGCTGTTTTATACTCGGGTACGGGTATAAGATATACGAAATAAACGAGGTAGCGATAAATGAACAGCAATAAGACTGCGCTTATGTACGGTATTCTGGCCATTCTGACATTATCCGTTATTGTGTTTCTGTTTTTATTCATTTCCGCAGGGTATGACCGCGGTAATTTTTTCTATTTCCAGCTCGGTTACGCGTTGTTTTGTGCCGTTCTTTTTTGGGGATGGATGCTGTTTTCTCTCCGCGCAAAAACACATCAGAGCGGTACGCGGGTTTCGATGACGGGCGGAGCGGTTATCGCGTATGTCGTTATATCCGCTATTGTTATGGGAATCTATTCCGGAATAATCAATAATCCTCCGAAACTTGCTCATACCTATTACTATTCGGTAGTGACTGTGTTGACGTTCCTGTTTATCCTTGTGACTTCGCTTGGCAACATCTTCGCCTCACGGGATGAAACGATTACGGCTGAGCTCGAAAGACCTCGGAATAATCTTAAGTCTATTGCGGTGAACATTGAAGATTCCCGAAAGGACGCGAGAAAGATTATCGAGTCATCTGCGGCTGATATGAAAAAGAAGCTCGAAAATGAATTCAGGACAACGATCGAAATTCTTAAACGGAAAGTTCCTGATAAGAGCAAAATGTCATACATTGATAAAATAAGTCATGAGGCAGATCGTCTTTCTTCTGTTGTGAAGAGCGGATCGGAGAACGCGGCTTCGAACGTCTTGAGCATGCTTGAAAATATCCGGGATTACGCGGGAAGACTGTAAAACTACTTTTAATGCGAAGGTGATTAATATGGCTGTTTTTTTAAAGAATCTAGAATTCTTCGATAAGTCAGGCGAGATCATGGTATACAAACTTCCCGACGAGGATGGGGTGATGCTTGAAACGGGCAGTCAGCTTATCGTTCAGGAAAATCAGACAGCTATATTTTATAAAGACGGGAAGGCGCTTGATAAGTTCAGTGCGGGACGTTATACGCTTTCATCCGCTAATCTTCCTCTTCTCGGAGGCATCTTCACCATTCCTTTCAAGGGTAAAACCCCGTTTTCCGCGTATGTGTATTTCATCGCGCAGAAAACATTTTATAATATGGGGTGGGGAACACCGAATCCGATTCCGTTTAAGGACTCGTTTTTCCGGCTGATCAATCTCCGTGCGAACGGGGCATTCAGTATCCGTATCAATGAGCCGGAACTGTTTCTGAACACCATGGTCGGCACAAAGGGAATGGAGACTACGTATCAGGTTGAGCTTTATCTTAAAAAACTGCTTGTTGAGAAACTCACACAGTCGATCGGATCGAAGATGTCGACGGTGCTCGAGATCAATACAAAATATACCGAAATCGCCGATCTCGCGAAAGACCTCGCGAAGGAGAGTTTTGGTCAATACGGAATCGAGCTTGTCGATCTTATTGTCGAATCGATAACTCCTCCCGAAGAAGTACAGGCGCGCATCAACGAAGCGTCCGGCGCACAGGCGTTTGACGCGGAACAGTACCGCAGTGTCGGAGTTATTGACGCCATGAAAGAAGCCGCTAAAAATAAGGGTGATGTCAGCGGCATGATGGGGATGGCGATGGGTGTCGGTGCGGGTATCGGCATGGGGAAAGTGATAAGTAATCAGGTTGAGGGAGCGGCAGGAACGACGAACGCGGCGAATTCTAAATTGCTCTGTCCCAAGTGCGGCAACCCGATAGAAGAAGCGTTTGCGCTCTGTCCGATATGCAAAACCAAGCTTAAAAAGACTTGTAAAAATTCCCAGTGCGGAAAGAGTATCAAGTCGGAATGGGATGTGTGTCCGTATTGCGGAACCGACCAGTAAATTTGAAACAATCGAGATAAAGGAGAATAGCGAGTATGAATTGCCCCAATTGCGGAGGAACGATCGAACCCGGTCAGATGAAATGTTTTAAATGCGGAAGCGCGGTGCAGCAGTCTGTACCCCAGGCTGCTGCACCGATGCAACAGCAACAGTCACCGCAAACGGGATCTTTCTCGCAGACTGTATCTACAGGTGATGAACCCAAAGACTGGCTTGCAACACTTCTTATGTGTTTTTTTGTAGGTTGTTTCGGTGTTCACCGTTTCTATACCGGGTCGATCGCGATCGGCCTTGTTCAGTTTTTTACGCTTGGCCTTTGCGGTGTCTGGACATTCATCGATTTTATCCTTATTCTCACCGGTGCATATCGCGATAGCAGCGGACGGAAGCTTGTACGCAAAAGTTGAGGCGTTGAGTATTGATATCTGTAAATTAATAAAGCTCCTGTTCTCAGGGGCTTTATTGTTAGCGCACATGTGTTGTCATGTTTTCGAAATACGCTTCAGTAATGTTACTATTGAGTTTGCGGATCATTATTCAGTTAACAATGAAAAAAGCTGCAATACAATCCTGCCCGAGCAGTGTTTGTATTGACTGAAGAAAGCGTTGAATTTATCAAACAGTCAATCATTGAACGGTGTGACGTTGAAACGGGTGGTTTAATTGGGAAGAGAACTGATTGCGATTATTGAAACTAACGGGAACTATACTCTGGATTGGATTGACTCGGAATCACAAGATAATCCCTTGAGTGATGATATCTTCGCTCGTTATAAAAACAATCCGGTTGAAGCATTGTATCTCCTTGGTTATCAGAGTGTGGAAGATTCGCTTTCTGACTCAGTGAAGTATTTGCACTCTATCGGAGTGTCATACGTTCATGCGCTTCTGAGAACTGAGAGTCTTGAAGTTCTGCGGGAGAAAGCTGTAGTACCGGAGGATAATGATGATTTCCGTTCTCTTGTTGACGCGGCGCCTTACATGTATGGTGTGGAACATATTACTGAAAAATGGTTCAGCGATCTTTGGCGGAATCTGAATAAAGTTTGGTCCAGTGAGATATTCGCATATAAGGGAAAAGTTTCCGATTATGTTACTTCAAAAAATCCGTCAATGCATCTGCCCGGCAGGATATACTTTCATCTTGTTGAAAATAAATCTGGTGATGAGCCCTTTGCCTTCCTCGCGACATATACTTCATATGAAGCCGGAAAACAGCACAGCCGCCATCTTCCGCTGAAAAACGCGATTGAAGAATATGGCGGTGATAGCCGTAAAATACTCGAACTTCTCGGTACGGTTCATAAAGCAAAGGAGAAGAGCCCATTAATCGCCGAAATAACCGAATCCGGTGAAATTTTCCATCCCCTTCGATTTTCCTCCGCGGAAGCTTTTACTTTTCTTAAAGAAATTCCGCTCTATGAGGAATCCGGAATTATTTGCCGCATTCCGGACTGGTATACGCGGAAGACAAATTCATTCGGTGTTTCCGTGAAAGTCGGTGATAAGAAAAAAACATATCTGACAAGAGACTCTCTTCTCAGTTTCGATGCGGCCATCACCATCGGTACTGATGAAATATCCCTCGAAGAAGTGCGGCGTCTTCTTTCCGAAGCGGAAGGGCTTACGCTGATCAAAAACAGATGGGTTGAAGTTAATCATAAAAAGTTAAGTGAAGTACTGAACCTCTATATGAAGGCCCAAACAATGTATGGCGACAAGGGAATAACGTTGGCTGACGCTATGAGGATTCAGCTCAATGAGACGCCGCTATCAGCTGGAGAAAACGCCGCAGCTGAAGTTGGAGTTACCAACGGAAAGTGGCTGACTGATGTAATGACAAACCTCTCAAGACCGGAATCATTGCCTTCAATAGATACCGGCGCGATGTTTTCCGCCGAGCTTCGCGGCTATCAGAGAGGAGGGCTTAATTGGCTTCATTATCTCAATGTAACGGGTCTTGGAGCCTGTCTTGCCGACGATATGGGTCTCGGGAAAACCATACAAGCTATTGCTCACATTAATTATCTTTCGGGAATAAAGAAAAAGATGAAAACGCTTGTGGTTGTTCCCGCATCACTTATCGGAAACTGGGCTGATGAGATAAGCCGTTTCGCACCCGGCCTCAAGTATTTTGTAATTCATCCTTCAGAGAAAAGCGCGGAATCGATTGATGCGGGTTATGCTGAAAAAAACGGAGGTGTGTATATAACCACATATTCCGTTCTTTCAAAATACAAGTGGCTTTCTGAAACAGAGTGGGATTACATGATTGTCGACGAGGCGCAGGCTATTAAAAATGCGAACACAAAACAGACCAAGATGGTCAAATCATTGAGTGCCGGTTATAGACTTGCGCTAACGGGAACTCCTGTTGAAAACCGTCTTTCTGATCTTTGGTCGATTTTTGATTTCATCAATCCTGGTCTTCTCGGCAGCGCAAAAGAATTTACACGGTTCACGAAACAATTGGGAAATGATCCTGAAGGATACAAGCGACTGAAAAAAATCATCAGTCCTTTTATTCTGCGCAGGTTGAAAACGGATAAGACTGTGATTTCGGATCTGCCGGAAAAGATAGAGATGAAATCATATTCCAGTCTCACGAAAAAACAGACGATCCTTTATGCTTCTCTTGTTAATTCGCTCAGCGAATCCCTGAAAAAGTCCGGTGACGGGATAAAGCGCAAGGGACTGATCCTGTCTTCAATAATCAAATTTAAGCAGATATGCAATCATCCCGATCAATACACCGGTCAGCACGACTATTGTGAATCGGATAGCGGAAAATTCGAGAGGCTGAGAGAGATCTGTGTTACAATAAAAGAAAAGCGGGAGCGGGTTCTTGTGTTTACCCAATTCCGGGAGATCACCGGTCATCTTAGTGATTTTCTCGAGGATATCTTCGGACATAAGGGGCTTGTGATTCACGGAGAGACTGCCGTTAAAAAACGTAAAGATATCGTTGATGCGTTTCAAGGACACGGCTATGTCCCATTCATGGTTCTTTCCCTCAAGGCCGGAGGAACGGGTCTCAATCTGACGGCGGCTAATCATGTGATACATTTTGACCGCTGGTGGAATCCTGCCGTGGAGAATCAGGCAACAGACAGAGTATTCAGGATCGGACAGAAGAAAAACGTGGTTGTTCATAAATTTATCACAACCGGAACTATCGAAGAACGAATTGATCATATGATATCGGATAAATCAAAACTTGTTAGCGATATTCTTCCGGATTCACAGGAGAACTGGCTCACAGAGATGTCCGATGCTGAGATTCTGAATCTGGTTAAAATGGAGATGTAGCCGTGTCCAGATACTATAATGGATTTCCCGAGTATGTACCTGTTGCCGAAAAGAAGGCTCAAGCCGCTGCCGCTCTGAAAAAACTGAGCAAGAACAATTCGTCGATGGAACCGGTGATAATCAAAGGTAGTAAAATTGTCGCGACATGGTGGGGAACTGCATGGATTCAGAATCTTGAGAAATACGCTGATTACAGCAACCGTATCGGACGCGGAAGAAGCTATGTGCGAAATGGTGCGGTTCTTGATCTGCGCATTGATGAAGGGGTCATCAATGCGCTTGTGCTGGGCAGCGGGTCACGTCCATATAAGGTATCAATCCGATTATCGCCGATTTCAAAACAGTCATGGAAGAAGATCATAGCGGTATGCGAGGGAAAGCTTGGTTCGCTGAGCGAGTTTTTCACGGGGAAATTTCCCAAGTCCCTCGCCGAGTTATTCACGTCGAAGAAACAGGGGCTTTTTCCCTCTCCCTCTCAGATTTCGTTAGATTGTTCCTGCCCGGACTGGGCGGATATGTGTAAGCATGTTGCCGCGGTTCTTTATGGTGTCGGTACACGGCTTGATGAAGATCCATCGCTTTTTTTTAAACTGCGCGGAGTGAATGTTGATGACTTGATTTCTAAAGCAGTGACGGGCGAATCGGATAAGCTGGCGAAAAGGGCTGGTGTATCCAGCAGGCGGGTAATGAGTGATGCGGATCTGTTTTCAATTTTCGGTATTAATTCTGATATTAAAGTGTTGGAAAAAAAGAAGAGTAGTGGAAGATCAAGTGCCCCTAAACGAACGGAAAAAAGGAAGAAGGCCGTCAGGAAGTAAGAGGAAGATCCCGTTGTTGACATTGGTTGGGTATCGCTGTTGCAGGAATCCATCCGGAAATCAGGATTGAGATCCGGATATGTCCGCATAATGTTTCAAAATCTTTTCTTTTTTGTCGTCTCAAATGACCAATATACGCCGCAATGCGGACATCGGCCTCCGGCCATTGATGCGGCGGAAACAGGTTTGCCGCATCCATTGCAGGATTTTGAAACAGTCGATGTTCCGGTGTCTGAATAACCCCCGGGGAATATTTTCTCGCACAGAGATGAAACCGCATATCCGATTTTCCTGAAGATCCATATCAGCGGTGTGAAGATGATAAGCAGTACTGAGCCGAAGAGAATCAGTATTTTTCCGCCGGGCATGCGTTCGAAGTCAGTTTCCAGAATAATGAGTACTAGCAGGAGAGGTGGTAATACCGCACAGCCTACTCCCCATAGCGGAGCTGATCTGAAGTGGGCGGCTGCAATCCGCGCTGCGTAGATAACTATTGCAATGTACGATATCAGTACCGCGATGATAACAGTCATTGCAAACGGCTGTATTTCTTTCGGGAAGAATCGGATGATGATAGAGCCGCTGATGAACACTATTGCTGAGGCTGTTCCCTCTATCAGTGTCCGGTTGTCGACATCCTCACGGATCAGAATAGGAAACACCGCCGGACAGCATAACGTTGCGATAACCCATCCTGCGGCAGTTTCACCTCTTATGTCGATAATCAGGTATGCGGTAATCGCGGCTGTGATATGACAAGCCAGCAGAATATATCCGAGAAATGACAGATGCAGTGGTGAAAGCATTGCTGCGGTAATTATCAGCCACGCGGCTGATAATATGTATGCGACCTTCTTGAGTGCTCTTTCGTTTTCTGTTATATCCATTCTTCCGCCTCGAATAAGTTAGTATCGGACAATTGCGGTATTGCATACTATCGGTATGAACGAAATCAATTACTATTTGCACTATGACTATTAACTTCTGGATTTTTTCCCACAATGTCAGAATATCTCTTACGACAACAATTTGCATCTTGTTTAAACATGATATTCAAGCGGTGAGGAAATTGCAGGTTATCGAAATGCATTAATACATATGACTATCGACTGAACAGAATCTGTTTGACACAACCCCGAATCAGGTGCAGTCTCAATCAGGAACAGGTGCGGCATATCACCGGACAGAGTATCGTGGTGGACGGCGGATGGTCTGCGATAAGTCCTTCTCCGTATTGATGTTATAAAGCCAGCAGTGCTATCGACACACCGTCTCCGCCCTCGGACTGTTCACCTGCGCGGTACTTTGTGACATATGGAGACAGTTTAAGATTTTTACGGACGGCTTCCTTGACGGCGCCGGTTCCGTGACCGTGGATGATGACCGCAGTCTGGATATTGCCGCGCATCATGCGGTCGAGTTCGTTTTCCATATGGATAAGCGCTTCATCGACGCGTTTGCCCCGTAAATCAATCGTGTTATACGCGGTCTGGATGGTGAGCGGAACAGGGGCATCCGTTTTCACGCGGCGCGCTTTTGTCTGATATGTCTGTTCCTTGGCGGGTTTCGCGTCCTGTTCCGCGATCAGGAGATCACTGAACGCAAATCGGGAAAACACGTTGCCGAGTCTCACTACCGCGCTTTTCCGTTCGCCGTTCACTTCCTCGACGATTCCTTCCTTCTCGAGGGGAACTACAATTACGCGCATTCCGGGTTCGATATCAGCCTTTTCACCGGAGACATGCGATTCGCGGAGGGCTTCTCCGCTCGTACGCGCCACCTTCTTCGATATTTCCTTTTCCTGCGCGATCAGTTCTTCCTGTATCTTTCCCGCGGTGCGTATGTCCGCATTCTGGAGTGCCTTGATCTTTGCGGCCACAGTTTCGCGGCATGCGCGGAGCTCTTCAATGAACGCGAGCCCTTCGCCTTTCTTTACGCGGCGGGTTTCTTCCTTCAGCTGCCTCTGGGTCTGTGCGAGAGTTTCCTTCTCGTATGCGAGTTCGCGGGCGAGTTTCTCCGCTTCCAGTTTCTCATTCGCGATCTCGTCCTTGTACTGGTTTATTTTTTCTATGAGTGCTTCAGTTGAAAGTTCTTCGGATGACGTGATCGCTTCCGCTCGCGTGATTATTGACTGATCCATCCCGTATTTGGACGCTATCTCAAAGGTGAAGCTCGCTCCGGGAATTCCCATCACAAGCTCGTACGTTGGTTTGAGGTTTTCAACGTTAAATGATACTGATCCGTTGCGAAAACGGGGATCATTCGGCGCGAGATATCTGAGTTCGGGATAATGCGTGGTCACGGCGACACGCGCGCCTTTGTCAGCAAGCCGTTCAAGGATTGACTGCGCAAGCGCGGCTCCGTGGCGGGGGTTTGTACCCGCCATAATCTCATCTATAAGGATGAGCGCGCGGTCATGCGCATGCGCGATCATATCGTTAAGCGCCACTACCTGACCCGAAAATGTCGAGAGCGACATGTCGAGGTTCTGGTCGTCGCCGATGTCGGTCATAATGGTGGTGAATATTCCGATGCGCGAATCGGGAGAAGCCGAGATGTGAAGCCCATGCATCGCCATAAGGGCCGCCAGCGCTATTGTTTTGAGAAGGACGGTCTTTCCTCCGGTGTTCGCTCCCGTAATCACAATCGCGCTGAAATCACGGCCGAGTGAAACATCGTTCGCGACAACCGCGTCTTTTATAAGCATTGTGAGCATCGGGTGACGGGCGATGAAAAGTTCAATCACGGGTTCATCAGTGATAACGGGCGGCGCTCCCTTCGTGTCGCGTGAGAATTTTGCCGCGGCAAGTAAAAAATCGAGTTTTGACGCGATCACCACATTGTGCGTTATCGGTTCGGCGTGATATCCGACGCTTTCGGAAAGTTCCGCACAGATTTTATCCATCTCGCGCTCAAGCTCGGCGCGACGCATCAGAATTTCGTCGTTTAACGGCGCGATAGAGTCTGGTTCGACATAGAGTGTGGATGATGATCCTGAAATGTCCACAACCGTGCCTTTGACGCGTCCTTTCATATTCGCTTTGACAAGAATTACATAACGGTCGCCGCGTGTGGTGTGGATTTTTTCCTGAAGCACATCTTCCATGTTCGGCGAGTGTATTAATTTTGAAAGCTGACGTTCTATATCGCTTTTTATAGAATGAATCAGTTTCTCTATGCGCCCGATCTGCGGATAGGTTGTTCCGTTGAGTTCGCCGCTTTCGATGAACGCTTTTGTAAGAAGGGTGTTGAGTTCAGCACACGGATCAATCGTAGACGCAAGACTGTCACACCCCGGCATTTTGTCTTTGTGTGCGGAGAAATAGTTCCGGACGCGAGCAAGTGAACGAACGGCAGTGCGTACCGCAAACAATTCATCAAGTCCGAGGGTTGAGCCTTTCGATGCGCGAAGCGCTTTGGGCGCGATATCGGTAATTCCCGCGAAGTCGCAGGTTTCACCTTCAATAAGGGCTGTGCGCATTTCAGTGATGAGATCAATCCGTTCGCGCGCGGCTTTTTCATCAAGAGGAGCTATCTCCCTCGCGTATTTTTTTCCTGGTTCGCACTGGGCGCGTTCTTCGATCGCGGATACGATACGATCCCATTCGAGGAGTTCGTATACTTTCTGGGGTATGTAGTTCATTCGTATACGAATCGGTCATGCCGCGTGATTGTAAAGAAAAAAAAGTTAATGGTTTATCGCCGCGGACAGGCTGTTTCAATATTACGCGGCAAGTGTCGCTAAGGCAAATTGAATGATTTATACCCGAAATAGCAGTTGTGTATTTATCATTGGAACCGGCTGGAGGGAGGGAGATAGCACGTGCTGATATATCAGCAGCGAGGAATTCCACATATGGATTTCCCCGCTGTCAGCAATTGTACGGTTATGGAGCGATACTGAAACCGAACAGAAATGCATTCCCGTAGAAGCAATCACTGCCACTCTTCTTTTCGTTGCCGACTTTCTGGCTCCGAAGTATTTTGTTGGTAGGTCTGAAGTAATAACGGTATTCAGTGAAAAGCGCAACGGATTCGGAAATGCCGAGTTTGAATCCGACTCTACCGGAAGTTGTAATACCGAATCCGGAAGCTGATTCCGTTTTGCCCATGTTTTTGTAAGTTGCTTTTTCAAACGAGAGGCCGAAAGCAAAACCTCCGTAGATGTTTGTGTACATAGGGAGTGCGGGAATATATGTCCATAATGGAATTCTAATTCCGGGATTCCAGCATATGTCATAAATCTTTGCTTTGAAGTCCCAATCCTTTTTCGCTTGTTGCCGGTATCCAATATCCCAGCTTGACGCGAAGAATCCTTTTTTTGATGTCGTCAGGCGAAGACCCAGAAGGAAGCCGTTGTCCATATTGGTACTGGTCTCGTAATCGTCCTCATCGCCGGTTCCATCGAAATTACCTTCATACTGAAAAGTCGATATGCCGCCGTATAACTCAAGAAAAGGCGGATATTGAGTTGCCGGTTTCGGTGTTTTTCTTCTATACGCAGAAACCCCGTCATCCGCGGATACTTCCTGTGTGGACACGGCGATTGTTTTGTAAGTCGCGATCTCGACAAGTTTGGCGGTTACTTTGATACCGAGGTTGTCATCACTGTCGAATTTGCTGAACCGGGTTGTGGAACCTATGATGATGTATTTGGCGCCCGATGCCTTTCCAACGCTTGCGGCTTCCAGTTCGGAAATGACGCCGGCTTGAGCAAGAGCCTGTTCATTGAGTATCTTATCGATGTGCTCACGTTCAACGATATGTGCGCCGATATTAACGAATGCTTTTGATGTTTCTTCAGTCGCGATATTTGTGTCTGTGGCGATTTCACCATTGAAAGGCACCACGGCGATAGCTGAATTTTTATATTTTTTCGGGAGTTTATCCATGAGTTCTTCCGCTATGTCATTGTATGCATTTGCGTACAATGCGCAAGGAATGAATAGTATCAGAAACGCAATTTTTTTCATCGATTACCTCATGAGGGATATGGTTGATGGTCTGTCTTTATATTGAAATCTATATAGTATATTGTAAGTTACCTGCCAGTTTCGTGGCAAGACATTTTTGTATCATGTAATATGACTCTGATAGTTGAGATCTTTCATCATGATGAAGCGTTTTAGACTCATTGGATGGTAATGTGCTGAGTGATTAAACTGCGTTCAGATGGGACGATGTTGGAGGATGAGGTTCCCTTTGCCAATGTTACTAAATATTTGAGGAGTTATCCTGACGGGTCACGAAATGAGTGCTGATCCGTCAGGTCGGCAGGTAGTTAACGCTTACATCGCGTATGCTGTCTGCATGCGCGCGAAAAATTCATCGAATGACTCGATACACTCCTCGAACTGATCGCGGAGATACCGCTGCGCGTCTTCGCTGATGCGGGCGTATTTTTTTTCAATGTATTTTCTGTATCGGCTCAATTCCCTGATCTGTTTCGCGTATCGATTCGGTTTTTCTCCGGGAGCCGTTGTGATTGACGCGATAGCGTCTGTCAGTATTTTTTTCGCCGCCTCAATGCGCGATGAAAGTTCGTCCGCCTTAAGTATATCATTGGTGATAATAAAGAAATGCCTTCCCTTGATGGCATGCTCTATCGCGAGAGGGAACTTTCCCGTTTTTGTGATAAGAACTTTCAGAAGAAAGCGGAAGTACTGCGGTGAATACCGGGATAATCCCTGATGGGTGAGTGAGCGGAAGACCGCCCGCAGATCTGACAACGTTATACGCTTGCCGGTTTTTCTCCGGCGGGAGGGAAGTTTTGTTATGAGGTTGTAGCATCTGTCAAAGTATTTCGCGGGGCTGTAAATGTCCGCGAGGATTCTTTTATAGCCGTCCACAATCACTTCTTCTTCCATCAGCGGTGTGAAGCTCATTCTTAAATTGTGGGTATTATCCCCTGAAAACTCGTTGTTCTTGTTGATACGTCCTTCCGATTCAAGACGCTGGAAAAGTTTTGTTCCCGGAAGCGCTCCGAGAATCCCGATCATCGCCATCGGTATACCCGCGTTCTGGATAAACTCGATCTGACGATCGAATATGTCTTCCTTGTCGCTGTCGAATCCCACGATGAACCCTCCCGATACTTCGATTCCGGCATTCTGTATTTTTGTAATGCTTGAATACATATTCCGGTCGAGATTCTGACTTTTACTGCATGAGCGCAGTGAGTCAGCGTCAGGAGTCTCAATGCCGAGGAATACCATATCAAAACCCGATTCCGTCATCAGCGAAAGAAGCTCGTCGTCATCGGCGAGATTGATGCTCGCTTCCGTGAATAAAGTGAACGGATATCCGTGGGCATTCTGCCATGTAATGATGGCGCGGAGAAGGTCTTTCACTTTTGGTTTGTCTCCGATAAAATTATCGTCGACGATAAACAGCGATCCCCTGAAACCCTGTGCGAACACAAGATCCATTTCATGTATGAACTGCTCCGGTGTTTTGTATCGGGGTACGCGGCCGAACAGCTGTACGATGTCGCAGAACTCGCAGTTGAACGGACATCCCCGTGAATTCTGGAGCGCCACGTTGTTATAATGTCTGAAGTCGATCAGATCAAAACGCGGTGCCGGTGTTTTTGTGATATCGGGCCGTTCTTTCGACGTATAGAGTTGTTTCGCAGTGCCGTTTTCAAGATCGCGGATGAATCCGGGAAGAGTCGTTTCCGCCTCGTCGAGGACAAAGTGGCTCACGCCGTTTATTTTTTCGTGAGATGAAGTGGGATAGGGTCCGCCCGCGACAACGGGAATGCCGAATGCGTTGCATCGCGCGACAACGCTGTCGAACGATGGTTTCTGTACGATCATCGCGGACAGGAACACGAGATCGGCTTCCTTGATATCGCTGTCCCTGAGTTTCTCCACATTCATATCGACGATTTTAATCGAATAATCTTCGGGGAGCAATGCCGCGACGGTGAGAAGTCCGAGCGGAATCATCGCTGATTTCTTGTTCACAAACGACAGTGCGTGTTTAAGACTCCAATAGGTGGTAGGGAACTCGGGATATATCATCAGTATTTTCTTTTTCATATAATTCTCTCCTGAAAGAAATATGTATGCGTTGATCTGTATCTGATAAGGCATTTCAGCGGGCCGCGGTGAGTGAAAACTGTACGGGGATGTATGTTGTCGGTGTGTTTCTCTGACCGTCTGTAACCGTAAGAACACGGACAATAACCGGATATACGAAACCTTCGCGGTTTACCCGGCTATACTCCAATAGACCGGTTTCCCCCGTATGCGTTGCAATTTATTGGTCTGTTTGGTGAATAAATGAGACAACGGCTTTTCGTGATAACAGGTCAATGCGAGGTGACTGATGTGTGAAATTAAGGCAGTAGTACGGATTATGTCATATATGAATACACGCACATCAACAGCATCTGCAGCGCAATTCAATACAACGCAATTCAACGTTGTTAATAATATAATCCGGAGAAGAAGCGGTTTCAAAATCACATCGGTGACATTATTTTCGGTGATGAGGAGATGACGACGCGCAGAGGTTGTTGAACAGAAGGGCTTTGACTTCATGTCGATGAGTGAGGGAGATATGCCGTTCAAATAAAATCTCCGATAAAATCCGATCGCGTCTTGTTCGTGAGTGTTCCTGCGTTTTGGACATACCCCGATAAGGGTGAGTTCCTCATAATGATATGTGTCGTGCGTTGAGGCGATGATCCGGAGTTTGGGCGGATTTCTCCACGAGCGGGACAGCCGTATTGTCCTGATTGATTGACGATATGAGTGCGGTGCGCATATTATGTTGACATCAACAGTTCCGTATCTAGGCTTAACCCACGGAGAAACCAATGAGAACAGAGCATGATTTCCTCGGAACAATGGAACTCGCGGATGATTATCCGTTCGGAATACATACCCGCCGCGCGGAGGAGAACTTCCGTTTTTCCGCCGACAGAATGCGGCGTGATCTTTTTCTGTCGATCATTGAAGTCAAACGCGCATGCGCGCGCGCGAATTGTGAAGCGGGGCTTCTTGACGCTGAACGCAAGGATCTGATTGAACGCGCATGTGTGGAGATTCTCTCAATATCTTATCCCGTTGAACAGGTTGTTCCCGATATCCATCCGCTTCAGGGGGGTGCGGGAACGTCGTCGAATATGGCGGCAAATGAACTCATCGCGAATACCGCGCTTCGTCTATCGGGGCGTTCGTACGGCGAATATGACTATATCTCACCGCTGGGACATGTGAATCTCTCCCAGTCGACAAATGATGTGTATCCCACGGCCGCGAAGATCGCGATTATAAGATCACTCCGGACACTGCATGACGCATCGGAATCCCTCCTGTCTGCGTTACTGTCGAAAGAAAAGGAATTCTCTCATATTCTTAAAATCGGTCGCACCGAAATGCAGGAGGCGATGCCTCTTTCCCTCGGGGCGGGATTCGGCGCATGGGCTGAAAGCATTTCTCGTTTCAGATGGCGGCTCTCGAAAGCTGTCGACTGGGTGCGCGAAGTGAATATCTCCGGAACCGCGGTGGGAACCGGAGTGAACGCCGATATCGCATACGCGTCAGCGGTTATCCGCGAATTACGCGAACTCACGCAGGAACCGCTTTCCCTTTCGCGCAATCTCGTCGACGGAACGCAGAATATCGATCAGATAGTCGAAGTATCGGGGATTGTGAAAACAGGCGCCGTGTCGGTGAAGAAGATGTGTTCTGATCTGCGTATTCTTTCATCGGGACCGCGTTCCGGTATCGCGGAGCTGTCTCTTCCGCAGATGCAGAGCGGTTCATCCATTATGCCGGGTAAAGTCAATCCGGTGATATGCGAAGCGGCCGAGCAGGTGTGTCTTTCGGTTATGACATCCGATTCGCTTGTCGCGACCGCTGCGGCCGAATCGAATCTTGAACTTCCCCAGTTTTTTCCGCTTATCGCGCATGCGATCCTTTCAATGAATGAAATGTTCGCGGGTGCCATGCGGGCTCTTGCGCCGCATATCGAGGGAATCCGCGCGAATGAGAAAAATATACGCATGCATCTTGAACGGAGCGCCGCGCTCGCGACACTCCTGTCTCCCGCGATAGGATATGACAACGCCGCGCTTCTCGTAAAGGAATCAGAAGTAACCGGCGGCTCGATCGCTGAGCTCGCCGTGGCGAAAGGATTTATTTCTCGTGAAAAGCTCGCGCGGATAATGCGCCCGGAGATACTCGCGTCGCGCGGGATTATAGATCTGTCGGAGGACAAGAATGGCATTTAACGATACAATACGCGGCGACAGACTCCACGTCGCATTTTTCGGAAGAAGGAACGCGGGAAAGTCGTCGCTTATAAACGCGCTCACCGGGCAGGACGTGGCGATTGTCTCGGCTGAACCGGGTACGACCACTGACCCCGTATATAAATCGATGGAGCTTCTTCCTGTCGGGCCGGTCACTCTGATTGACACGGCCGGACTCGATGATGATGATGCGTCGCTCGGCGAAATCCGCATCAAACGTACGCGCGAGATTCTCCGTAAAACGGATCTCGCGCTTATCGTGTGCGACGCGTCGGCCGGTGCCTTTGATTTCGAAGACGGGATTCTGTCCGAATGCGGATCGCTGTCGATTCCGGCGGTGATTGTTCTCAATAAATGTGATCTCGGCGTGCATGAACGCGCCGAACATTTCGCCGGAGGGAAACTCTTCGTGAAGGTGAGCGCCGCGACCGGTGAGGGTGTCAATGATCTTAAAAACCTCATCCGTGAAAAAGCTCCGAAAGAATGGGAACCTCCGTTTCTTCGAGACCTCGTTAAGCCCGGTGAAACGGTACTGCTTATCACTCCGATTGATCTGGGCGCTCCTAAGGGGCGACTTATTATGCCGCAGATAAAAGCGCTCCGTGATACGCTTGACGCGGACGCGATTCCCGTTATGTGCAAGGAGCGTGAGCTTATTGCCGCGCTTAAGAATCTTTCAACACCTCCCGCGCTCGCGGTCACTGATTCGCAAGTGTTTCCCCAGGTTGATGCCGATCTGCCGTCGGGAATACCGTTTACGTCATTTTCAATCCTTTCCGCTCGGCAGAAAGGGAATCTGTCCGCAATGATCGAATCGGTTTTCGCGGTGAAGAATCTCAAACCGGGTGACCGGGTTCTTATCGCTGAGTCATGTTCGCATCACCCGTTGGAAGACGATATCGCTCGTGTGAAGATTCCGCGATGGCTCACGCAGTATGTCGGCGGAGATCTGAAAATCGATACCGTGCCGGGCTCATGTTTTCCGGATGATCTGGAGAAATACAAGCTTGTCGTTCATTGCGGGGGATGTACCCTTACGCGGCGTGAAATGCTGAACCGTCAGTCGGTGCCGGCTGCCATGTCTGTGCCGATGACGAACTTCGGCGTACTGATCTCGTTTATGAAAAATGTGTTTCCGCGCGCTCTCTCTCCGTTTCCGGAGTTGTATTCCCGTTTTTCGCGCGATGCCGGACGGGCGGTGGATGGAAGAATGGCCAGATTCACCGAGTGACTGATTTGTTATCCGGATGATTCTGTGAAGGTTCCTGTTTGAGAAGTTTGAATGAGTTTGCGTCGCCGTTTATCTTGAACCTGGTGATGTTTTTGGTATCAGAACATTTACCGTGCAATACTTCTTTGTAAAATGTGAGGATCTCCTTTCCGGAGGATTCCGCGTCCATTATGAGATAGTTATGCTCCGTACCGAGCACTTCAGAAAAATCGATATACTCCGCGTTGCCGGTATACGGAGGAGTCGCTCCGATTCCCAGCATCTTTCCGAACAGAAGCATGCTCGCCCCGTGCAGGGTGAAGTCATCATCATTCATTGTCACGTATAACCGCTTCTGCATGGAAACTTTGCACAGCCATTTCGCATGCCTTTTCTGGCGGACCGCCGGTGCGTCAAGGATCAGATTCGCGAAGACGGGATTTGCGATCGTTGCGGAGTCAAGTTCCGCGCACCGTTGGAGCACCATGGCGCCGAGACTGTGAAAAAGGATGGATATCGATCCCGCACGTCTGCGCTTTCCATAATAATCGTTCACCGTGTGGATGAAAGCGGCGAAGGCGGGAGCTGAATGCTTCGCGTTCTGGAGTGATTTATAGAAATTCGACGCGCCGTCCGGTTTCGTGGGATCTTTTGAAGGCCAGTCGAACGCGATGACTGAAATGCCGTAGAGCGAGTTGAGCCGTGCGCAGTATTCTATCGTCTGGGTGAAACCCTTTCCGTCGCCGTGCACGAATACAAGTATATCGTCGGAAGGATTGATCGCGTCGAGCGCGTCGTCGAGCGTATCAAAGTTGACGATGCGGGCTTCTCCGTCGGCGAAGTCGACACTGATCTGGCTGATTTTGCCGGTCGGGTCGATTTTTGTTCCGAAGAAACGGTTTTCACCTTCCGCGGACGAAGGGATACGGTTCGTGCAGATGACTATTTTCGCGTCGTGTAGCCGGTGTTTTGAATCTTCAAGCGACAGACTCTTTACCGGCGTGATCAGGCTTCCGCCGCAAAAAGGAGCGGTGAGTGCGAGCAACACGGGGATAATCAGGATGTGTAATATGCGAAATCTCATGGTGATGAACATTTTATTACGCTATCGCGATTAAAGCAAATATTTTTATTTAACGGCAGTGCGTGAGCGATTGACCGGAAACACCGTTGCCCGCGTATGTAAGGCGGGCAACGGCCCGCCGTTTAAAACGTGACGGTGTTGAAGGGAAAGCGCGGTCCGTGCGTATTCCGCACGGGCACGCCCGTATGACGCAAAATTATTGACAGCACCGCCGCATGTCCTGATACAGGTAGTATAGTAAAATATTTTAATGAAGAGGGATAGATTCATGTCATCTCATCAATTTCAGACGGAAGTTTCGCAGCTGCTTCATCTCATCATCCATTCGCTGTACTCGAATAAGGAGATATTCCTCCGCGAACTTGTGTCCAATTCGTCGGACGCGCTGGACAAGCTCAAATATCTTTCAATGACCGACGACAAGTACCGCGGCATCACCACCGAGAGCCGTGTGGACATTATGTTCGACGAGAAGGGCGGTTCAACGCTCACCATCGCCGATAGCGGAATCGGAATGAACGACGAGGATCTTGTTGAGCATCTCGGCACAATCGCGCGCTCGGGAACAAAATCGTTCGTGGAAAAACTTTCCGGCGACGCGAAGAAGGATTCAAACCTCATCGGTCAGTTCGGTGTGGGTTTCTATTCATGCTTTATGGTCGCCGACAAGGTTGAAGTGGTAACGCGCAAAGCGGGTGAAGACAAGGCGTGGAAATGGACGAGCGACGGCAAGTCCGCATACGAAATCGCCGAAGCCGCGCGTGATACGCAGGGTACTACCGTAACGCTTTTCCTGAATGAAGAGGGAAAGGAGTTCGCGAGCCGATGGTCGATTCAGAATATCATCAAGAAATACTCCAATCATGTCGCGTTCCCGATATACCTTCATTACGAAGGTGTCCGCTTTGAAGGGGAGGGCGAAAGCCGCAAAGAGATCCGCGAGCCGAAGGTTGACCAGGTCAATGCCGCAAGCGCGTTCTGGAAGCGCCCCAAGGCGGAGCTCAAGGATGAGGATTACAGCGAGTTTTACAAATCGGTGTCGCATGATTATGACGATCCGATGATGCACATACATACCCAGGCTGAGGGCACGCTTGATTACACCACGCTATTCTTCGTTCCCAAAAAAGCGCCGATCGATCTTTACCGCGCTGACTACGCACCCGGGGTAAAACTTTATGTGAAGCGCGTGTTCATCACCGATGACGAGAAGGAACTCCTTCCCACGTACCTGCGATTCGTACGCGGGGTTATCGATACTGAGGATTTGCCACTTAACGTAAGCCGCGAGATTCTCCAGCAGAACAAGGTTCTCGCGAAAATCAGAACCAACTCCGTGAAGAAGATTCTTTCCGAATTTGAGGCTCTCACGAAAGATGAGGCGAAGTACGCCGAGTTCTATCGCGAATTCGCCCGTCCGGTCAAGGAAGGACTCTATCAGGATTTCGAGAACCGCGACACGCTCCTTTCGCTCGTTCGTTTCAAGTCCACGAAGTCCGAAAGTTTCACCTCACTCGCGGACTATGCCGTGCGGATGAAGCCTGAACAGAAAGCGATTTATTACATCACCGGAACCAATGAAGCGAATCTCCGTTTCTCTCCGCTTCTCGAGCTCTACCGCAAAAAAGACATTGAAGTGCTTATCATGGACGACGAGATCGACGAGATCATCATCCCCGCGGTGGGCAAGTTCAAGGATTTTGAACTCAAGTCGGTAAACCGTTCCGACGCGGCTGAAGACCTCAAGAGCGATGAAGACAAGCAGGAGGAAAAGACGGCTGAAGCGCTTGTTGAGCGTATTAAGAAAGTGTTAGGCGAAAAGGTGAAGGATGTCCGCGCATCAACGCGTCTCTCGGATTCTCCTTCATGCGTGACCGCCGATTCAAATGATCCGACCGCGCAGATGCAGTCGCTTCTCAAGGCTATGGGGCAGGGGAATATTCCGGATTCAAAACCGATTCTTGAAATCAATCCGGTGCATCCGATTATTACGAAGATGAATTCTCTTCCTGACGGCGAGATCTTCACTGACGCGTGTTTGCTCATTTACGAACAGGCGCTCCTTATTGAGGGAATCGCGGTTGAGAACCCCGCGTCATTCGTTAAACGACTCAACGCGCTGGTTGAACGGGCGTTGTAGGTATTGCAGTCGTTACAGGCATTGTAGTGCGTGTCCCTCGCGATGCTCGGGACCGCGCCCGCCCTGCAACGGTGTTTCCGGTTGGTCGCTCACGCGCTTCGTAAAAAAGATCAGTTTCCTGATAATGAGTATTATAGCATTTCACGATATGATACGCATTTTGAATGATCCCATATTCATAGTTGAGTCATGCCGCAAAATGCGCTGTTCGCGCTGTACCACGAAATATCTTTAATTCCCTAATAAAATGTAAAGATATTTCTGCACAGCGCGAACTATAATGCATTATTTAAATCGTGAAATGCTCTAATGTAAGACAATAAAAAAAGAGCGGCCGAAACGGCCGCTCTTTTTTTATCGGTTGAAGTGTAATGACTACACAATACCCTGTTCGATCATTGAATCAGCAACCTTAACGAATCCCGCGATGTTGGCTCCCATCACGTAATTGCCGGGCTGGCCGTATTCTTTTGCCGCGTTTACGCACTGGCTGTGGATCGCGATCATAATGCCATGCAGACGCTGGTCCACTTCTTCGCGTGTCCATGAGAGGCGGATTGAATTCTGGCTCATTTCGAGACCTGAAGTCGCAACACCGCCGGCGTTAGCCGCTTTTCCGGGTCCGTAGAGGATCTTCTTCGCGAGATACTGGTCGATCGCTTCCGGTCTTGAAGGCATGTTCGCTCCTTCACTGACGAGGATACAACCGTTATCGAGAAGTTTCTTCGCATCGTTGCCGTCGACTTCGTTCTGGGTTGCGCTCGGGAATGCGCAGTCGCACTTGATGTCCCAAGGACGAGCGCCGGCTCTGAATTCGCATTTGAACTTGTCCGCGTATTCCTTGATGCGGCCGCGTTTTTCGTTTTTGAGTTCCATTACGAACGCGAGCTTTTCAGCGGTGATACCGTCTTTATCGTAGATTGTACCGTCTGAGTCGGAAAGTGTAACCACTTTACCGCCGAGCTGGTTGATCTTTTCAACGGTGTACTGAGCCACGTTGCCTGAACCTGAAACGACGCAGGTTTTTCCCTTGATGGAATCGCCTTTGGTTTTAAGCATTTCTTCGGCGAAGTATACAGAACCGTAGCCTGTAGCTTCAGGACGGATGAGAGAACCGCCCCAGTTGAGGCTCTTTCCGGTAAGAATACCGGTGAACTCGTTACGGAGTCTCTTGTACTGTCCGAACATGTAACCGATTTCACGCGCGCCTGTTCCGATATCGCCGGCGGGAACGTCAGTGTCCGCGCCGATATGACGGAAAAGTTCAGTCATGAAAGACTGAATAAAACGCATTACTTCGTTGTCTGATTTGCCTTTGGGGTCAAAATCAGAGCCGCCCTTCGCTCCGCCCATAGGAAGAGTTGTAAGAGAATTTTTGAATACCTGTTCAAAGCCGAGGAACTTGAGGATAGACGCGTTTACTGAAGGGTGAAGACGGATACCGCCCTTGTATGGTCCGATTGCGCTGTTGAACTGAAAACGGAATCCGCGGTTTACCTGAATCTTGCCCTTGTCATCAATCCATGGAACGCGGAAGAAAATCTGTCTTTCCGGCTCTGTGATGCGCTCAAGGATCGCGTTCTGCTCATATTTCTTGTTCCTTTCAATTACAGGAGCAAGAGTTTCGAGAACTTCCGTTACAGCCTGAAAAAACTCAGGTTCGTTCGGATTACGTTTGGCTACAGTTTCGAGTACCTTGTTGATGTACGCATTGTTTGTTGCCATGTGTACTGACCTCCATTGAATTAGATGTGCGGTGGCGCTCTCTGGTCATACTCTTTCTGTACGCCGTGCTATACCTTCCGCTATATGTGTATGCCTGAATGATCTGTCTGAAGTTCGGCAGAATACGTGGTTCCGTATTATAAAGTCTGCTGTCCTCTGGCATGATGTTTTCAGGAATTACAGCCGAAAACCACGATTATGTGTAAAATGTCCGGTGCGGATACTCCGATTTGATGTTACACAATGTCTAAAAACTACAAAATTGTATACTAAAATCCCCATTAGAGTGAATTTAACATGGATGTAACGCAAGATAATAAATTTACATGACTGTAATAAACATGATATTTTACATGAATGTAACAAATGAAAGGGTTTGAATTCATGGAGTCTGGACTGTCCGTTACTCTCTTTTTCAGGCGGTCAGACGCAGCTTTCGAACAGGGGGTGGTTTAGGTTCGTCAGAAACAGAACTATAGCAGATTTAGGCAGGAATGAAAAAGGAGCCGGATAGCCGGCTCCCTGTATTTCTTGATACTTTGTAACAACTTTGCAATGAAGATATGCTACATCTCGGCGATATTATCTGTTTCTACATCATAGGTACCGCCGACTTCCTCGTTTCCGTACGGATTATCTTTTGACTCCTCATCTTTCGGCTGATCCTTGCCGTTATCATCGCTGTCTCCCTGCGGTTCAACCTTGTCGCCCGCGTCCTTTTCATCAAGGGATGAGCGGTCTTTCTTTTCGGGCTTTTTCATTTTTTCGATATCGAAATCCTCAGGAGGGAGGAGCGGCTCTTTCGCGGGAATATTCTGCGTGCTCATTTCCTTCCATCGTTTCGCGTCGTTGCTGTATTTTCCTCTCGGAAAATCATGGAGGTATTTCTGAAATTCCTGCGCGGCATTGCCGTATCTTTTCGCCATGAAGTACGCATAACCTTTTTTAATGCGCGCGTCTTCGTCCTTGTGATAGAATCCGTTTGAAAGCGCCCGGTCGAAATATTTGACGGAAGAATCGAATTTACGGAGCGAGTAATATGATTCACCTGCCCAGTAATAGGCGTTTTCTGAAAGCCGCGTGCCTCCGAATATAGTCACAAACTTGTTGAAGTAATCAATGGCTTTGTAGTGTGAACCCGCTCTGAAGGAGCGTATTCCTGAATCGTAGAGTTCACTCATATACGCGTTACGGACGTCAGTGGTGTAGGGGGAAACCGCACCGTAATACTTCAGGAAGTAATCATAGACGATGTAAGCTTCTTCGTCACGGCCGCTTCGTTTGAGTGATCGGGCTTTCCCGATGAGTGCTTCTTCGTTGGAGCTGTTCTCCTGTAAGGCGATGTCAAACGATGATCGTGCCCGCTTGGTGTCGCCGCCTCGGAGATACGCCTGACCTAGTTCGGCATATACCTTGCTTCGGAGATCCGGGTTCTGCGCTGTACCGAGCATGCCGTATAGATTATGTACTCCCTCTTCGGAGTAATTTCTCAGAATGCGTATTTTGTTCATTTTGATGGCGGCCTCGTTGCGGAGGCGTTCGTCAGTTTTTTCAGAGAGAGGTTTACGGAGGAGGTATCCGTATTTTATATATGCGATCCGGAACAGACCCAGTCTCTCATATGCCTGAGCGGTGAGAAAATACGCCTGCGGTACCGCGTTGGTATTCGGATATCGGACAAATATCGTACGCAATGTATTGATTCCCTGCGCGATTGATTCCTTGTCGCCTTTTTCCATAATCAGCGTGCTTTCGGTGATTAACGCCCGGGCATCCCTTTCAGGTTTGATTACGACGCCGTAAAGCGCTATCAATGCGGCACCTGCTATTATAAGGGCAAGTCCGATTGCAAGATAAAGTGGTCTCATAGTGGTCTCCTTCGATTACTATCTCAAACGGTCAATCGTATAATCGCGCCAAAATCCACTTTCCCGCGGATAATAGCGTTTAACGTCTTCGTGCGCCAGATACCCGAGCGCGTCGCGGTATCTGCCTATTTCAATGTATGAACGCGCGATGAACAGTTTCGCGCGCGCAAGGTCTCCTCCGGAAAGCTTCGGCATGGCTTTTTTAAGCGCGAGAATCGCGCGGGAATACTCACCTCTGGCAAATGATCCGTTAACAACCCACTCAACATCGCGTCCAGGTATATACTGCTCTCGGGAATTGCGATCATCGTCGCGATCGATATTCCGATCCATGTCGCGGTCCGCGTCACGGTCGGGAAGGGCTTCAGTCCTCGAAGGATTCGTGTCGTCGGAATCATCGCGGGGCAGCATCGATTTTTCAGATCTGATACGGTCTGACTCGATCGCTTCGTCCGGTTCCTGGTTCTCAAATTCCTTTTTGAGAAGGTTTTTGATTTGCGACTTAATACGGTCATGGTCATCCGGAGCATAGTTCTTCTGCCGCTCCGGCTCCCTTCGTGTGGGTTCAGTAATATCCTGGAGTGCGGAAAGCTCGTCGGCCGAATCAGGTTTCGCCGGAGTAATGTCCGGTATTACGGGAAGAACCGGCTCAATTCGTTCAGTTAAACGCGGAGATTCTTCATTATAACTTTGTCTCTCGGGTCTTTCGGTTCTTGACTCGCGTTTTCTCTCACCTCCCACAACCACGGCGGGATCGGTGACATTGACTCCGGGAAGCATCGTGAAGTCGTCATCCTTGTAATTTACCGGTGCGAGGATGTAGTAGTATTTACCCGGCGTCACGGTGCGGTCAACAAATCTGAGCGAATGAGACTGGACGGTATCGATAATAACAGCCCCGGCGAGTGACGCGCGTCCTGACGGACGTATTTCTGTCCGCAGAAGATAGAATGTACGGTTTCCGGTATCCGCCGCGACTCTCCATTTAATGACAACCGCAGAGCCTTCACGTTTCGCGGAAATGCCGCGTATTCCGATCGTTCCGCCGATGAACACGGCGTCTTCGGTATAATTGAAATTCTTTTTAAGATCGGAATAAAGCACTCCGTCGAGTGTTTTGCATGAGATCGCGTAGAAGAATCTTCCCGGAGGAAGGTCGGTGTCGAGATATCGGCTTTTTACCGAGCTGAGGCGCGCCACAGGTTCTGATTTCGCGATTTTTTCGGCGGTATCAAGAGCTGATCTGCTTCTGAAAATAACATACTCGCCGTTGAAACTCGCAATCGGTTCCCATGTCAGCAGAACACTGCGGTCTTCAATAGTGACCGCTTTGATCATGGCCACGGTGCGGGAGTCTCCCGCGGTGAGTTCGCTCTGGATGACCACCGGATTGGTGGTATAGTTCTCTCCGGGGAAGAGCTGGACTTTCTTTGCATCATACTTTGATTTAGGAACAATCGCGTAATAATACCGCCCCGGAAGGAGATTGCGGTCGAGAACCACGCGGAGTTTATCCGCGGGAACGGATTTGATCGGCACGGAGGAATGAAGACTGCCCGAGGTATCCTGTATGAAATTTGATCTCAGCACAAGGAATGTGTCCCGTACTTCAGGAAGCGCTTCCCATGTGATCTGGACGCTGTTGTATTCTCCCGTGAGCATGGTGACGGTGATATTCCGAGGAGTATCGGAAGGAAGAGCCGAGTTTATGTCGGGCGTTCTGGTATTGGTTTTCTTCTCAGGTTCGGGCGATTCTTTCTTTTCTTTTGGTGCGGACATATCCGCGGTATCATCAACCAGAAAGCGCGCGAACGCACCGCCTGCTCCGACGGTTAAAAGGACGGTTATGAGAAGGGCAAGGATGGGAACATTGCGCTTTCCGACTCGAATCATTATGAAAAATCCTTTTGCGAACGCGCTGAATAAATTATCCCGGTCAGGGATACGCATACGCCATCACTTCTATTTCGGCAGACAAGTGGTCAATCTTGAATCCGAAATCGGACATGTTTCGACATAATCTGGTAAAATGTTCTGCGAAAGGTGAAGATTTCCGCCTTGTTACGGAATGCGGAATCGGCGGCATTTCACGGGTAGATGTTCCTTTTCAGACACAATTAATCCTGCCCGGCGTGTGACATGTCAGATGTTTTATAAGCGGGAGGAGAGATTATGGTAACAAATCGCCGGAGTTAATCATATTTAAGCGTTTTAATGGGTAAGCCGGATATTCCATGTGACTTGACAGGCTATTGCCGTTTTGCTCAGATGCGTATTGCGGGTACCTGATGAAGGGTCTGTTCTCCGATGCGTGGAAGCGTCGGCATTCCCCCGGAAATTTTAACATACATTACCGGGAGGATGCGGATATCAGGAGTTTGTGTCTGAACCCGGCCATGGAATATTCAATAAATGAAGTGTTTCATGAATCTGAATGAATAGATAATGCGAGGAAGTATGGCAGAGAAAAATAAACTAGGCGTGAAAGTCACACAGATACGTGAATCACGCAAAATTTCCCAAAGCGAACTCGCTGAGCGGTCTGAGCTCAAAGCGGAACTCGTCGCTCAGATTGAGTCAGGGGAACTGATTCCCTCTCTTTCTCCGCTGATTAAAATAGCCCGCGTGCTCGGCGTCCGGTTGGGAACGTTTCTCGATGATCAGGACAATATCGGACCGGTCGTGTCCCGCTCAGGTTCACGCGAAAAGGTCGTAAGGTTTTCAGACAAGACGCAGTCCGGGCATTCCGATCTTGATTTCTTCTCGCTCGCGGCTGACAAAACCGGCCGGCATATGGAACCGTTCGTTATAGATATTCATCCGTCATCGGCGAATGAAGCTGTTCTTTCCGCGCATGAGGGCGAGGAATTCATATATGTGATTAACGGCGAAGTTGAGATTGTCTATGGTAAGGAAACCTACTCGCTCAAGGAAGGGGATTCCATTTATTACGATTCGATCGTATCGCATAATGTACATTCAAAGGGCGATAAGGACGCGCGTATTATCGCTGTTCTTTACACGCCGTTTTAAGGAAGGATCCCATGGAATTTATAAATAAAACACTTGGTCAGGTGTTTGAAGATCAGGTCGCGCTTTATCCTGAACAGGATTTTGTCATTTATCCGGATCGTGATCTTCGCTTCACCTTCCGTGAGTTTGACGCGAGAGTGAATAACCTCGCGAAGGGTCTTCTCGCAATCGGAATAAAAAAAGGCGATCATGTCGGAATCTGGGCGACCAATGTTCCGGATTGGCTTACGTTTCTTTTTTCAACCGCGAAGATCGGCGCGGTGCTTGTGACGGTCAATACCGCGTATAAAACACATGAGCTTGAGTATCTTCTGGATCAATCCGATGTCACCACGCTTTGTCTTATAGACGGTTTCCGCGATTCAGATTATGTGAACATGGTGTATGAACTTGTCCCGGAGCTTCGCACCGCGGAGCGGGGTAATCTTAAAAGCGCGAAATTCCCTTTCCTGAAAAACGTGATTTTCATCGGACAGCAGAAGCACCGGGGGATGTTCAATACCCAGGAGATTCTTCTTCTTGGATCGCATGTTGATGACAGTGAACTTGAGAAGGTGAAAAAAACACTCGATTGCCATGATGTGATCAATATGCAGTACACCTCCGGTACAACCGGATTCCCGAAAGGAGTGATGCTCACGCATCATAATATCATTAATAACGGACTTACCATCGGGAACAATCAGAAGATGACTCATAAGGACAGGCTGTGTCTGTGTGTTCCTCTTTTTCATTGCTTCGGCCTTGTGCTCGGAATGATGGCGGTTGTGACGCGCGGAATGTCGGTCGTGGTCATTGAACAGTTCGATCCTCTTCTTGTGCTTGCGTCGATACAGAAGGAAAAATGCACCGCACTCTATGGTGTGCCGACGATGTTCATCGCGGAATACAATCACTCCATGTTCAAGATGTTCGATCTGTCGTCGCTCAGAACCGGAATCATGGCGGGTTCGCTGTGTCCTATAGAAGTTATGCGCCGCGTGACTGAAGATATGAATATGAAGGAGATCACGAGTGTGTACGGACTCACTGAAACATCTCCCGGCATGACCCAGTCGAAAACGGATGATCCTATTGAGGTGCGTGTAAGTACGGTGGGGAGCATGTTCCCCGGAGTTGATGTAAAGGTGATTGATCCCGAAACCGGAGAGGATTGTCCTCTCGAGGTTCAGGGGGAGATGTGCTGCAAGGGATATAATGTGATGAAAGGTTATTACAAAATGCCCGAAGCGACCGCTCAGATTATCGACAAGAACGGATATCTCCATTCCGGCGACCTTGGTATCAAGGACGCGAACGGGAATTTCCGTATAACAGGCCGTATTAAGGATATGATTATCCGGGGGGGAGAGAATATCTACCCGATGGAAATTGAAGAATATTTACGTGCGATGCCCGCAATCAGGGATATTCAGGTCGCGGGTATTCCAAGTCCCAAATACGGTGAGGAAGTCGGTGCGTTCATAATCCTTCATGAAGGTACGGCATTGACTGAGGAGGAAGTTATAGACTTCTGCCGGGGAAATATTTCCCGGTATAAAATCCCGAAATACGTGCTGTTTGTAAAAGAATTTCCGTTGACGGCCAGCGGAAAGATCCAGAAATATAAGCTCAAAGACGTCGGAACCGCACTTCTCAAAGAAAAAGGCGTCGAAATCGTGTAATCAGTTCATCCGAAGGGTTCTATGACTGTTCAGAAAGGTTTTTTTCGACGGTTGCTATCTGGAAATGATTTGCTGATGGGCGGTGATAATAAAAAACCGCCCATTCAGTTTGATCTTGCTGAAGGTGAATTGACTGCGATAATCGGCGCGAAAGGTGCCGGAAAGTCCACTATATGCAAGTCTTTATGCGGTATCCAGAATCCGTTTTTCCGCCGGATCTTCATCGGAAGCTGGTGCATCAACGAACATGATCCGAAAACCCGTATTGTGCCTGATTACTGTTATATTCATGACGGCGAGCATGTGATTGAGTCGCTCTCTGTCGCGGAAAATATCTTTATCCGCCGCTTAAGCCGAACATTCGGGAATGTCAATTGGGACAAACTGTACCATGAAGCTAGGGAGTGTCTCGGTCAGATAGGCCTGACATCTATTCCGTTTGACGCGAAAATAAGTGATCTTTCGAGAGCGGAAGTGATTCTTGTAACCATCGCGCGGGCATATGTGGAGGGAGCGAAAGTCATCGCTCTTGACGAAGTTGCCGGCAAGTTCGATCAGGACTCGCTTCCGATTTTGTTTGACGTTCTCCGTAAACTCAAAGAACACATGATTACGGTTTTCTATGTTCCATACCGTATCGAGGAAATCTCGGAGATATCTGACCGTGTTGCGGTACTCTACCGCGGGGAGATATCGGGAAAGGTGTTCCGCATCGAAGAGGTTTCGTACGAGATGATCATCAATATCATGATGGGTCAGGAACAGAATACGAATCCGTTCACCGATGTTTTTATCGAGAAGTACCGCATAACGGATCGCGAACGCGAAATTATAAAGATGATTTCGAATGGCTTTTCAAACCAGTTTATCGCGGAGAAACTTGATATTTCACTTGGCACGGTCAAGAACCACATATATAATATCTTTCAGAAGACAAAGGTCCGCAACCGGGTGGAGCTGTGTAATCTTCTCAAGGGAAGATAAAAAGATCTTCCTTCCTGAATTTCCGGTAAAGAATCCGCAGGTATTACGATGTTTCTTCCCGCAACAAAAGAGGAATGCGACGCGCTGGGTTGGCGGTCGCTTGATGTGATTCTCATCACGGGGGACGCGTATGTCGATTCGCCCTTTTTCGGGACGGCGATTCTCGGTAAGCTTCTCCTTTCGCGCGGCTATCGCGTAGGTGTCATTTCCCAGCCTGATATGACCGGCGATGATATTGAACGGCTTGGTGAGCCGCGCCTTTTCTGGGGAGTCAGCGCGGGGTGTGTTGACTCGATGGTATCGAATTACACATCGCTTAAAAAACGGCGCAATCAGGACGATCTGACTCCCGGCGGAGTGAATAATCGCCGGCCCGATCGCGCGTCGATCGCATATACAAATCTGATACGGTCACACTTCAAGAAGACCGCGCCGATTGTGCTTGGCGGGATAGAGGCGAGTCTTCGTCGTGTCGCCCACTATGATTTCTGGGACAACCGCGTAAGGCGCTCGGTGCTTCTGGATTCCAAAGCGGATATTCTCATATACGGAATGGGTGAGCGCCCTATCGTTGAGCTTGCGCAGCTGATTGAACGGGGAGAGGATTGGCGCACAATGCGCGGGATCTGTCATATCGAGAAAGAAGTTCCGGGAGGAGCTGTTGAGATTCCCTCATTCGAAGATGTTGTGCGCGACAAAGAACTGTTCGAAAAGATGTTTATCACGTTTTACGAGAACAATGACCCGCTTACCTCGAAGGTTCTCGCTCAGAAATATGGTGACCGTTATATGATTCAGAATCTTCCGCAGCTTCCCCTCTCGGCGGATGAACTTGACGAAGTACACAATCTTGAATTCGAGCGTGAAGCTCATCCCTCGCACGAGAAAGAGGGAGAGGTGAGAGCGTTGGAAACGATACGGTTTTCGGCGACGACCCATCGCGGTTGTTACGGCGAATGCAATTTCTGCGCGATAGCGGTACATCAGGGACGTACTGTCGTGTCCCGCACTGAAGAATCAATTGTGCATGAAGTGACCGAGATGATCCGTCATCCCAAATTCAAGGGGATAGTGTTCGATCTCGGCGGACCCACCGCGAATATGTACGGATATGAATGTGAAAAGAAACTGAACGCGGGTTCGTGCCGCGGGAAGAGATGTCTCTATCCGGTTGTGTGTAAATCGCTTAAAGTGCGGCATTCCCGTCAGAGAGCTCTTCTGCGGCGTATAACGGAACTACCCGGAGTCAAAAAGGTGTTTGTCGCGTCAGGTGTGCGGTATGATCTCGTATTCGCCGATCCTGACGGGGAAGGCTATATGGAAGAGCTTGTGATGAAGCATATCTCCGGGCAGATGAAGATCGCTCCCGAACATACGAGCGGTAAAGTTCTCGGTCTGATGGGTAAGCCTCCGCGTGCAATGCTGCTCCGTTTCAAGAAGCTCTTTGATTCATTGAACCAGAAGTGCGGCAAGAAACAGTTTCTCACCTATTACTTTATCGCGGCGCATCCCGGTTCAACGATTGAAGACATGAGATCTTTGTCATCATTTTCGCGCGGAGAACTGAAGCATCGGCCCGAACAGGTGCAGATTTTCACACCGACTCCGTCGACATTCTCGACTTTGATGTACTATACCGGACGTGATCCGTTCAGCGGTGAAACGATTTTCGTTGATCGTGATTATCACGGACGGAATGCGCAAAAGGAAGCGGTGAGGGGTCATGTACATCCTGGATCGGGGAGAAGACGCTGAATACGGCGGGACTCTATTCCGTGTACGTTTTGTTGATCAAAAGAAACTCATCCAGATTATCCAGAAAGACGGTGAGCATATCCGGGTCAAAAATTACCCCGCTGTTGTTTTTCATGAATGTACACGTATCTTCAATACTCCACGATTTTTTGTACGATCTATCGTGAACAAGCGCGTCGAAAATATCCGCGATGCAGGTGATTCGGCCCTCTATGCTGATACTGTTTCCTTTTAACTGTCGAGGGTATCCTTTTCCGCTCCATTGTTCGTGGTGCTCGTATGCGATTGTCGCGGCGAGGTTCATAGCCGGAAGCGATGCCTTGCTGAATATTTCGTAACCGAGAACGGTATGGGTTTTGATTATCTCGAACTCCGCGTCTGTGAGCTTTCTCGCTGAATTGAGAATGGTATCGGGAATTCCGATTTTACCTACGTCATGCATCGGGGCTGCGAGCCGCATGTTCGCCGCAAACTCGGAACCGAGACCGCATTTTTTTGCGAGAAGACAGGCGCTTTCGCCGACGCGACGTACATGATATGCGGTTTCCTTCGATCTGGTTTCGACTACTTCGCCTAACGTAAGAATGATCTCTTTCTGCGTATCGCTCATTGCCCGTTCAAGTTTGAGGATTTCCCTGGTTTTTATGTCGACTTCTTCCTCGAGATGTTCGCGGTATCTGCGGTTTTCTGAAATAAGGTTTGCACGTTCAAAACAACGATCGAATGTGATTCTTAATATTTCAAAAGATGAGAGAGGTTTTGCGATGAAGTCCCATGCTCCTTCGCGTACGGCAAGCACCGCTTTTTCAATTATACCAATTCCTGACATGACAATGATCGGTGTTTCCGGGGATTCTCTGATAACGGTGCGGATAACTTCGAATCCGTCAATATTGGGCATACTCAGATCCGCAAGTACCGCATCAGGCTTGTCTTCCCTGAAATGAGTGATGCCGCTCAGCCCGTCTTCAGCGAGAATAGTTCTGAATCCGATATCTTCCAGATAATCACTGGTTGTTTCTCTTATCTGCTCTTCATCATCGATAATGAGAATGGTTTTCCGGGTATTAAAATCTGACATGCGTTCTCCCGAGGAAAATCAGAGATCTTTGATCGCTTTTGCGATCACAGAAAGTCTTACAGGCTTCTGGAGTATATGATCTCTGGTTACTCCGATCATTGCGAGTTCGTCCGGGAGGGTGAACTCACACGAACCGGTGAATATTATGAACTTCATATTTGGGCGGATTTTGTGCGCTTTGACGATGAAGTCAACTCCGGTCATTCCTCCGAGCCGCATATCAACAGTCGCATGGGTGAAATCTTCATCAGTGAGAATCGCAAGAGCTTCCTCTCCGGATGAGGCGGTTCGGGTTTTGAATCCCATGTCTGTCATGTAGTCGGAGATTGTTTCGCGGATCATCTCTTCATCATCCACAATCAGAAGATTATTTGTGTTACTCATTTGATCCCTCACGGAGAAGAGGTAATGAAATCGTGAATGTTGTACCGATACCTGGTTCAGAATCGACTTCAATTTTCCCCTGATGGTTTGTTACGATTATGAAATAAGAAACAGAAAGACCCAGCCCTGTACCGACACCGGCATCCTTGGTCGAAAAAAACGGCTCAAATATGCGGGAAGTGGTCTTTTCATCCATGCCGGGTCCGTTATCCGAAATTGTTATTATCGCATTGTTTCCGATACGTGTGGTGACGATGCGGATTGAAGGTGATACTGTCGGATTTTCCGGTAGCATCATCGCCTGAGCCGCGTTTTTCATAATGTTGAGGAATACCTGCTCGATTTCGGTTTCGGTACAGCGGATCCGAAGTCCATGCTCATATGACCGTACAATGTTGATCAGGCGGAAATCGTATCGTTTATTGAGATCAAAATCATTCGCCGCCAATTCAAGGGAGTTGTTGATCAATGTGTTTACATCGTAAGGCGCCATTTTTGATTCGCTTCTTCTGCTGAACTGAAGCATGTTTTTTACGATTTCCGACGCGCGCAGGCCGGCGCTTCTTATACCTTCGAGATAATGATCGATTTTACGTTCATGAAGGTAATCCTGCATTTTGGAAAAATCAATACCGTGTTGTTTCGCGCATTCCAGATTCGCCTCGCTCTCGGCCGTGAGCCGTCTGATTGCGTTTTCAGCGGTCTGCATTATAATTCCCAGCGGATTGTTTATCTCGTGCGCCATTCCCGCGGTGAGCCCGGCGATGGTAATCATTTTTTCTGACTGGATCATCATTTCTTCAATACGCTGATGCTCGGTACCGTCTTCTATAAGACCTTCGAAATAACCGTCTCCGTCCGGATTTCCCACGTAACGGATCATTATGTTCGCGGGAAACGGTGTTCCGTCTTTTTTCCGAAGTTTGTAAGTATAATGCCGCAGTGATTTATCTTTCATTGCCTCACTCATCAACGTGTGGCGATTGCGGGGATTCACGTAGAGTTCCGTTTCAACGCTTCCGATGATGCTTGACATCTCATATACCGAGTCGTACCCGAATATTTTCGCGCAGGTCGGATTTGCTTCAAGGAGTTTTCCGTCCTTGTTCGTTCGGAAGAAACCGAGAGGCATGTTTTCGAAAATCGTCCTGAATTTTTCTTCGCTGATCCGCAACGCTTCTTCGGTTTTTTTCATCGAAGTTATATCCACGAATTGCGTGACGATCATATTCTCATCTATCTGGAACGCGGTAATTTTTCCCGCGCGTCGGATTGCGCCACCGTCATAGTCGATATAATCTGATTCCCATTTCCCTCCATCACGCGCGATTCTTTTGTAGTGCGCGGGGATGTCTGTTTTTATCAAGGCCGGAAACGCGTCTTCGATGGTGCGCCCTACAAGCTCCTTGTATGAAGTTTTCAGTAACGCTTCTCCCGCAGGGTTTGATCCCGCAAAGATGAGGGATTCGTCATCATGAAGTACATAGAAGTGCATTTCGATCGGAGAAGAATCGATGATGGTGCGGTACCGGTGTTCGCTTTCTCTCAGGTTTCGTTCTATTTTTTTTATTGAAGAAATGTCCCGTATTGACTCGATCGCCCCGATGATTTTCCCGTCCCCGTCATACAGTGGTCCCGCTTTACCCCATAGATCCGCAATTTTGCCGTTGGATAGAGGCATTCTCGCTTCAGCGAGGAACGCGTCTCCGTCGCGGGATATCGATTTGTAGTTGAGCCCTATATCAAGTTCAGGATTTATTATAAGATCGATGATCATGGGGCGGCGGATTCCATACAGTGCGAGCCCGTGCTCATAGTCCCCTTTTCCGATCATTGTATCCGCGGGTTGTCCCGTGAGATCCGACATGGCTTTATTCCATACGATGATCGTTCCGGTGAGACTTATCGCGAAAAGCGGATCTGGAATGAATTCAAGAATCCGCGTAAGGTTTTCAATATATTCATCATCCCGCGAGGATTTGTTTGTTCCCTCGGTATTAGTGGAACCATAATTGACGAAACCCTGTGATTTATTTTTGTCTGCTTCGTTCATGTATTATAAATACCATGCCGGAAGATCCGGATCAAGAAAATATTTGGAGGGGGGGTTGTATTGCCGAAGGGAGAATTTATTCGTATAACATTTATGATGAGAATGGCAGTGTATAGCGGTATATTCTTATAGCATTTCATGATATGAATAGTTGGAGTTGTGCCACGAAATATCTTTCATTTCTCAATATAATATAAAGATATTTCTGCACAGCTCCAACTAAATGCATTATTTAATTCGTGAAATGCTCTAATGCTGTCAGGTGTTTTGCGGCAATGAGACGACGTATTCGTTAAACCGATCGGGAACCGTTGTACAGAAGAAATATCGCGGGCTTTTTCCCCGGAAGGTATTGACTGTTTTTCCATTCTCTGATTGGTTTGCTGATGATTGTTTCGTCGGCAGCGGTGACATTGACTGCGAGACAGAAGTGAGTCTGATCACCGCATATTCTGACTATGTCTTCGATAAGCTGGTCGTTCCTGTATGGCGTTTCAATGAAAATCTGCGTCTCGTTATTTGATGAAGACTGTCTTTCGATTTCGGATATTCTCTTTCTTCGTTCATCCGGCTTTGCGGGGAGATAGCCGTGAAAGGTGAAACGCTGTCCGGAAAAACCGGATGCCATCAGCGCGAGAATGATGGAGCTCGGGCCGACAAGCGGATGAATCACGATTTCTTTTTTACGTGCGAGAGATACAATTGCCGATCCGGGATCAGCGACGCAGGGACATCCCGCTTCGGAGATAAGCCCCATGTTGATTCCATTCTCCGCCGGGAGGAGGTAATCTTTGATATCTTTATCTGATGTATGCTCGTTGAGTGGGAAAAACTCGCATTCACGGATAACAGTATCCGGTGATACGAGCTTTATGAAATGCCTGGCGCTTTTCTCTTCTTCTACAATGAAATGTCGGAGTGAACGTATAATCTGTATGTTATATGCGGGCAGAACTCTATCCGGGTCGCTTTCACCGAGAAGAGAAGGCAGTAGATAGAGTTCGCCGCGTTTCATCCGATACTGTCAGCCGGAATTACTTGCAGTGTCCGCCGCAGCCGCAACCGCCGCTTTCACAGTCATCATCTCCGCACTCTTCGTCTCCGCATCCGCATCCGTGTTCCTGGGTCGGTTCGCTGTTCACGCCGACAAGCTTGAGCGTAAATGACAGATCTTTTCCCGCAAGAGGGTGGTTGAAATCAAGCGTAACGGTTTCGGCTGTTACTTCCTTGATCACCGCAGGAGCATGATTTCCGTCGGAAAGCATCACCTGAATCACCATTCCTTCTTTCGGGTCGAGGTACTGGTTGACATCCGTGAGGGGAACCTGCTGTGAAAGATCATCACGCCGTTCGCCGTATGCGTCTGCCGCTTTAATGTGGATGGTTCTTTCTTCGTCAATAGCCATCTCTTTAATCGCGTTTTCAAACGAGGGGATTACGAGGCTTTCACCGATTTGAAACTCGAAGGGTTCGCGTCCTTCTGTTGAGTCAAACGTATCTCCGTCCGCGAGAGTGCCTGTATAGTGAACCAAAACAAATTGTCCGTTTTCGATCATGATTTTCTCCTTTATATGGTGCGGCAACCCTATAACCGCACCGAATAACGTCAATAAAATTTCCCTGCCGGTAAAGGGGGTGCGGGCGATACGGTTTTTGATTGACAAATATATCAATATATGTTGATATATAAATATGACATTTGATGTATGCGTCGATATCGCCAAAGCGCTCGCGGATCAGACCCGGTTGAGGATTCTGGCTCTTCTTGAGGGAATGGAACTTTCGGTCAACGAGATAACCGAGGTGATCGGGTGCGGCCAGTCGGGGGTGTCGAGACATCTCGGAATTCTCGCGGGATGCGGAATTCTTGAGTGCAGGAAGGACGGGCTCTGGTCGTTCTATATTGCCGTAAAAAGCGGGGAGATACGGACGATTATACAGCCGTATCTGACAATACTTCTTGAAGCCGATGAGTCAAAACACGACCGCGCGAAGGGGCGCGAGATGATCGCCCGCCGTTCAAAAAAGACTCTCGGATATTTCAACTCGGTCGCGCGTGATTGGGATGCTCACCGGTTTGATGTGCTCGGAGAATTTGACCTCGATCGGGAGATACTCAAGTATGTCGGGAACGGCACTGTCGCTGATATCGGCTGCGGTAACGGCTCTCTCGCCGGGATGATGATTCAGAAGGGATTGAATGTCATCGGGGTCGATGCGTCGCCGAAAATGATAGATGCCGCACGAAAGCGTATGCAGGGTTCAGCGGTATCCGGTGATTTCCGTATCGGTGAGTGCGAACACCTTCCGCTTCGAGATAATGAAGTGGCCACGGTGATTGCGGTTCTCCTTCTTCATCATCTTTCGGATCCGGAAACCGCAATGACTGAGTTCTACCGTGTTCTGAAAAAAGGCGGGAGAGTGATAATCGCCGATCTTGACGCGCATAAAAGCGAAAAACTCCGTGATGAACAGCATGATTTGCGATTGGGGATTTCAAAGAGAGAGCTCATGTCCTGGTTTTCGAATGCGGGATTTTCGTTCTGTGAGGATAAACGGTTCAAGCTGACGAACGGTCTTGTTTTGGTTTTTTCCATCGCTATAAAGTAAAATAATTTCAAGGAGAATATAATGAAAACACAACAACTTGATCTTTCACTTCCTTATAAAGTGAAAGATATCGCGCTCGCCGAGCTCGGAAGAAAACAGCTCGTGCTCGCTGAAAACGAAATGCCCGGACTCATGGCGGCGCGCCAGAAATACGGAAAGGAAAAACCATTCAAGGGTCTCAAGATCGCGGGATCGCTTCACATGACGGTTGAAACCGCGATGCTGATTGAAACTCTTTCCGCACTCGGCGCGGATATCCGCTGGGCGTCGTGCAACATCTTTTCAACACAGGATGAGGCCGCAGCAGCTATCGCCGCCGCGGGAAGTGCAAAGGTGTTTGCGTGGAAGGGTGAGTCTCTTGAGGATTACTGGTGGTGTACCGAGCAGATGCTCACGTGGCCTGACGGTTCAGGTCCTGACCTTATCGTTGATGACGGCGGCGACGCGACAATGCTGATTCATGAAGGCGTTAAAGCGGAGAAAGATCCTTCTGTTTTCACGAAGAAATACGATGTTAAGGAATTCCAAATCGTTATGGACCGCCTTGCCGATTCATACGAGCTCAACAAAACCAAGTGGACGAATATCGCGAAGAAGATCAAGGGCGTGTCGGAAGAAACCACCACAGGTGTTCATCGTCTGTATCAGCTTCAGGAACGCAAAGAGCTTCTGTTCCCCGCTGTGAATGTAAATGACTCTGTTACGAAGTCGAAGTTCGACAACCTCTACGGTTGCCGCGAATCACTGATTGACGGAATCAAGCGCGCAACAGACATCATGATCGCCGGTAAGACCTGTCTTGTTGCCGGTTACGGCGACGTGGGCAAGGGCTGCGCACAGGCTCTCCGTGGTATGGGCGCAACGGTTCTCGTGACCGAGATTGATCCGATCTGTGCGCTTCAGGCGTCCATGGAAGGATACCGCGTGGTGACGATGGAAGACGCTGCTCCGATCGCTGATATCTTTGTGACCGCGACAGGATGTGATACGGTGATCACCGGTGCGCACATGGAAAAGATGAAACATCAGGCGATCATCTGCAATATCGGACATTTCGACAGCGAAATCGAAATGAGCTATCTTGAGAACAATCCGAAATGCAAACGTGAGAACGTGAAACCACAGGTTGACAAGTGGACTGTGGAATCGGGAAATACGATTGTTGTACTTGCTGAAGGCCGTCTTGTGAATCTCGGATGCGCGACTGGACATCCTTCATTTGTAATGTCAAACTCGTTCACCAATCAGACTCTTGCTCAGATAATGCTCGCGAAGGGCGGACTTGAAACAAAAGTATATACCCTTCCCAAAGCGCTTGATGAAGAAGTTGCGCGTCTGCACCTTGCGCGTGTCGGCGCAAAGCTCACAACCCTTACAAAAAAACAGGCTGATTATCTCGGCATCAAGATTGATGGTCCGTACAAGGCGGATCATTACAGATACTGATTGTATCGTTCATGAAATCGATTGATAAGACCCGGCTCGAAGGAGCCGGGTTTGTTGTAGCTGTTAAATAAATAATATCATCATTACGAATTCGATCCTTTTAATTCATCTTGTATCTCATTTCCTGCATCTTGATCCTTGGTATCTCCCTCTTGTCATAAATCAGTTTCAATTATGTAATTTGTGGAGTAATGATCTGATAAGAATAAGAGGTGTGTGATGATTGAGAAAATGCTGATTAGTGTACTGTTGATTGTATCTGGTGGAGGATTATGCTTCGCGACGACAATTGATGAGTGCTTTTCGCTGAAGGACGAGATGCGGGATGACGACGCGATAATTAATAAAAAAATATGCGCATATCAAAAGACTTTTTCCATGAACAAAGAGGATTATCTTTCACGATTGGCGTCCAGTATGCTTAAAGTGGGTCTGATTTCACGTGTGCAAAGAGGAAATCCTGATATGTTGGAAGATGCGGAAAGTGATTTGGACTATGTGTTGTCAAAAGACCCTCTAAATCCGCTGGCACTTGTGTATCGCGGTCTGGCGTATTCTCTTAACGCACGGGATTCTGGAAATAGAATAATGCAGTGGTATCAGGTGAAGAAATGCATCAGCTGTATGGACATGGCCGTAAAGAATTCACGAGGAAATGCGCGGGAGTGGTATATTCGTTTTTTGCGTGCAAACTGTTATGCGTGTCTTCCATCATCTTTTGAAAAATGGATGGATGCTGATGATGATTACTCGTTCGTGTTCAGATATATTCAGGCAAACCATGAATCCGAACCATTTCTTATAGCGGGTCACTATTATAGAGGAGTTATGATGTATGCGAAAGGTGATCGGCAGGGATCGGTGGAGCAATGGAAAAAATCTGTTGCGTATGATCTCAAGTACAAGACCGGCATAAAAGAGGCGGCCATGGCAGCTGAAAAAATACTGGAGATTGAAGGCGGGAAAGGGGTGGTGAAATGATTCGAATTGTCGTGATGTACCTTCCTCTGATATGTTTTATTGTCCCGCTCGTGATTTGTACAATAATTATGATACCACGGGAAATAAGTATTATCGTAGGATTCTCTCTCTTTATTCTCGGATTCGGATATACCTATATGAGTATGGTGAGAGAAGTAGGCAAAAATCGTGACGCTGTTTTGAAAATAGGAAATAAAACTCCTGTTGTCGTGCCGTACATGTTTTTTGCGTTATCGACGATTGTCACTACGCTGATTTTTATTCCCAAGTCAGCTGATATGATCGTGCAATTTGCTTCATGTTTTATAATGACTGGCGTGGTATATGGTGCGGGTGCAGTTATCACGATAGCTGTATTGAAACATGACGCGATGAAGAGTGCGTCTCGGAAGGTTAAACCTTCAGGGAAAACAAAAAAAATCATTCTCATCAATCCTGTCAATTCATGCAGAACAGGACTTACCGTTAACAGCTCATCGAAGTTTCCTCCACTCGGACTTGGTATTATTGCGGCGCTTACCCCTGATGATTATGATATGATATTGATTGATGAGAATATGGAGCCGTTCCATTATGAGGATGGAGACATTGTGGGGATAACGGCGTTCACTTCTGCCGCGAACCGGGCGTATGAAATTGCATCGATATACAGGAAAAATGGAATTCCGGTGGTTATGGGAGGCATACATGCGTCGATGCTTCCTGATGAAGCGCTTGAGTATGTCGATACTGTTGTCATCGGTGAGGCTGAGAGTGTATGGGGTGAACTTATTTCTGATTTTGAGAACGGAACATTGAAAAAAAAATATCAGGGAGATGCAACTGATCTCGTATCTGCCCCTGAACCGAGAAGGGAAATTTTTAGCGACCGTTATCTGTTTGCTACGGTGCAGACATCGCGGGGGTGTCCGATGGATTGCAGCTTTTGCTCTGTTACACCGTTCAACGGAAATAAGTTCCGTCAGCGACCTGTGTCTGATGTGCTTGAAGAATTAAAAAAAATTCCGCAGCAATATATATTCTTTGTCGACGATAATATTCTCGGGTACGGAAAAGAAGCCGGGAGGCGAGCAATTGAACTATTCAGAGGAATGGCCGAACTAAAAATGAATAAGTACTGGTTCTGTCAGTCATCGCTAAACTTCGGTGAAAATGATGAAGTGCTTTATTGGGCGCAAAAGAGCGGATGCAAAATGGTATTTATAGGGCTTGAATCTGCTGATCCTGAAGAGCTCAAAAGCATGAATAAAAAGCTCAATCTGAAAATTGAATACGATTCTGCATTCAAGAAAATTCACAAATATGGGATTGCCGTTCTCGGTGCGTTTATTTTCGGATCGGACTGTGAAACTGTTGAGAGTATGATCAGGAAAACCGATTACTCCATGCGCGGAGGGATTGATGTCGTTCAGACAACGGTGCTTACTCCTCTGCCGGGGACGCGTCTTTATACGCAGTACAAAGACGAGGGAAGGCTCAAATATGCGGATTATCCGGGCGATTGGGACAAGTATGACATGTCGGAGATGGTATTCATTCCGCGGATGATCGAAGAGCATGATTTTAAAAACTGTCTTGATCAATGTTGTAAAAGAATATGTTCTATGTCAGCCGTATCCCTGCGATTTCTACGTACGCTGTGTGCGACGCGAAGTTTTACCGCTGCATTTTTTGCATTTGGTTCGAACATGGCGTATCGGAGTGTTAACCGTTGTTAAAAGGTGAATGTATAATGAAATTCATAATATGCGAGTTTCTGTCATGATAGATGTACAACTGATATCATCCAGTACAAAAGAAAATACTTTACGTGAATGTCTCGAGAAACGCGGATTTTCCACAGGTGATCACGGGATGTTTTCTCTTGTTGAGCGGGGGGAAGTTCAGCCTGATATGGGACTTGCTGTCATATTTGACGGATCAAATCTGGATGAGCTTATGGCTTTTCTGGATATATATGCGGATAGAAAGAAGGAAGGATGTACGGATCTGATAATTGCGAAAAAAGATGAGAATTACTACCCGTTGCATTATAGCGTGATAAATTATTTTTTTTCGAAAGGAAACTCTGTTTTTTGCAGGATAGAAAAGGAGCAATATGAAGTTCCTCGAAAACTTTATGAGATTGAGACGATTCTCTCTTCGAAGGGGTTTTTCCGGATAGGAAAATCGGTAATAGTAAATGTGGTGAGTATAAGCGAAATAATTCCCTGGTTCGGAGGACGACTTCTTCTTAAATTAAAGGGTCGTAGCGAAGAACTGGAAGTGTCGAGGAATTATGTGTGTGACTTCAAGGAATTTTTGGGAATATAGAAGGTGCTATGCTTAAAATAAAAGATATTTTGATTGTTGTCTTTATTTCTGGTTTGACCGGAGGCATTGTGGCTCTTCCCGTCATTTTATTGCGAAAAGATGATTTGCTGCCAAGTCTGGGAGAGAGCGCTATCGTTGGTGCCGTGATAGGACTCTCGGCGTGGGCGGCGTTTTTTATTTTCTACAATACGCTCAGATATTCTTATATTCTGTCTTTTTCTGTTATAGCTGTGGTTATTGCGTCAGGAACATTCTGCGGTGCGTATGTCCTGGGACTCAGATATCCGCCTCATTTTCTCATCGTCATTGGTCTCGCTGAATTGACAGGGATGCTTATTGCGGCATTGGGGTTTCGTTCGTATCTGAGTCTGAACAGAAAACTGAAGCATGTGCAGAAACGTTATACATAGTCCGTTTTGTGTATCCAGTTGATCTCTGATGGATTCTCCACTGCTGATCAGTCGTGACCCGGATAGGTGAGCCCTATCTGTCTGCGTATTTCGTCCATTGTATCGATCAGGAGCAGGCTGTCTTTATGAGTCATCATCGGGCTCTGTTTTAATCCTTGGCTGAGACAGCGGCAGACTTCAGACGATTCATAGTTGTATCCGTTACCGGTAAAGTCAAATGTCAGCGGAACTTCTTTACCCTCGGCATCGTAAAGATGAATCGGCACAGGAGTGAACCACCATTTGTCGAAAACAATCTTTCCTTTCTCTCCGTGAATGGTCGCAACAACATCCGATTTGGCGATACATGATGAATACATGACGGCGAGAGAATCATCATCATAGCCCAGCGTGATGCTGCATGTATAATCAACATCGGTTGCGCCGATCGCCGCGGCGGCATGGACTCGTTCCGGTTTTCCGAGCATGCTGAGGGCGAGGAAGAGAGGGTAGATTCCGAGATCGAGAAGCGATCCGCCGATCAGCTCCTTGTTGTAAATCCTGTGCGTCGGATCGAATGGAACGTTAACGCCGAAGTCAGCCGCAAGAAGTTTGACTTTTCCTATCTGTCCTGATTCAATGATTTCTTTCGCTTTGATGAAGTTCGGCAGGAACCGTGACCATAGAGCTTCCATAAGAAAGACATTTTTCTCTTCCGCTTTTTTTATCATTGAACGGACTTCTCTGCCGTTCACCGCGAAGGGTTTTTCGCACAGAACATTCTTTCCGTGGCTGAGCGCGAGAAGTGTGTTTTCACAATGAAGGTTGTGGGGGGTCGCGATGTATACGGCATCGATTTCAGGATCGCAAGCGAGCTCCTCATAACTGCCGTACGCTTTTGGAATTTTATATTTATCTGCGAACGAGCGTGACTTTTCTGAACTACGCGATGCGACCGCGTGAAGTTCGGCGTTCTGCACGAATGGAAGCGCTTCGGCCATTTTATCCGCGATCCATCCGGTTCCGATTATTCCCCATTTGATTTTTTTCATTATGTGAAAATCTCCTTTAATGGTATGATGCATGTATGTCCGGGTTATTGATAAGATCAACACTTTTAATCGAATTCAGAATTAAACGGCAGAGTAATGAACCGATTTCATTTTGTGTATGCGCACCGTGTCGTTATGTGCGCACATGAATATGGAATTGTTTTAAACAGAAAATATAATGCTGAGTTCAAAGGTCTGATGGCTTGAATATGATCTGTATGAAGGTGTGATTGTTGTGATTTGATGCGTGTGATAGTATGAATTCCATTCAGTCAGTATGCATGGTCGGCTTATACGATTAAAACAGTCCGAGAAATAATTAGTGAGGTGAAGCTGTGCGGAATTATCATGCAATCCAACAGCACTGATGCAACTATAAGATATTTCGCGACGCAAATTCGACATGGTATTCAACGATGTGTCGACCCTGGGTACATTGATCCATTCGGAAAAGGCTTAGATTTTTTTAAACTCAGGTTATTCACTATCAATTTCGGGTATGTAAATTTGTAATAACATAATACGAAATATGTATACAAAATATGAACAAATTGATAGTAAAATATATCTTAACTTATCAGTATAAAATGATTATATAATCCTTGACTGTATAAACGGTCGTGAGAGTTAGTCAATTCCGAGAGGAGTTTATGGATCACAACAAAAGACTTTTATTGTGCGTGACAACCTTTCTTTTGGTAACGATGGCGGGATATGCCGGAGATCAGCCTGTCGATACGCATGCTGACTACGCCGGAGTTGAGCTTACATTTTCGGACGCGGTTCAGCGGATGAAAACCGCTAACGATGCGATTATCGCGGCGCGCTTTGAAGAAGAACAGCGAATGCGCGAAAAGAGCGCATCACGAGGTTTGTTCTTTCCGAAAGTGGATGTGAAAGCCAACGGCGTTAAAATGAGCGACCCTGTTGTAATGGATCTCAATGATATCCGCACGGCTATGCTTGCGGTTCAGCAGGGAACCCTTGTAGGAGCGGGTGTCAACCCCGCGGTGGCGAATGCGATAAATCAGCAGACCGCGCAAAACCTTCCCGAATTCAAGAAAACACTGGTTGAAGATAAATTCATGACGGTTGACGCGACAGTCACTCAACCGATATTCACCGGCGGAAAGATTCTTGCCGCAAACCGTGCCGCCGGAGCCCGCGTCTCTGAGTCTCATGCGAAACTTGTCGATACACAGAACCGTCTTATCTCGGAACTGGTGAACCGCTATTTCGGTTACCGTCTCGCGATGAAAGTGATCGATGTCCGCAAAATGGTGTATGACGGAATGGAGAAACATCTTTCGGACGCGAAGGCGCTCGAGAAAAACGGGGTGATCGCGCGTGTTGAACGGCTTCACGCTGAAGTCGCGTTCTCTGAGGCGGAAAGAGAATATAAAAAGGCGCTGCGCAACAGCGAACTCGCGCGGACGGTTCTCAATAATACTCTGGGCGGAAATGATCCGGTGGTTCCGGTAACGCCCCTTTTTATTCTGAAAGAAGTGAAGCCGCTTGAGTATTATCAGCGCATGGCTCTTGATTCCAATCCGCTCCTTAAACAGATTGCCGCGACAAGAGATCTCGCGCATCAGAATTACATGAAGGAGATCGCGTCCTACAGCCCTGATATTTTTATTTTTGGCTCCCGTCAGCTGTATGAATGGCACAGTCCGGAATACACTCCCAAATGGATAATCGGTTTCGGCGCGACTTGCAATATCTTTGAGGGATTCGCCGGAGCGAACCATGTGCGTGCGGCGGAATCGCAGGAAGAGCGCGTAGCGTCTCTTGAGACAAAAGCGAAGAAAGATATCCGTACGCTCGTTGAGAAAAATTATCAGGAGCTGATGCTCGCGCTTGAACAGTATCAATCGATTCAATCGTCGTTCAAGTTCGCGGAGGAATATCTTCGTGTCAGGGAGAAGGCGTTTGTTGAAGGTTCAGCGACGTCTCTTGACGTGGTCGACGCGGAGCTCGCGTTCGCGAAGGTGCGCATTGACAAACTCAAGGCCGCGTATGATTATGATGTCGCGCTCGGTGCGCTTCTTGAAGCGAGCGGACAGAGTTCCCTTATTGACCAGTATATGAGTGAACGCGAGGAGGTTGAATTTTGAAATCAGTGAAAATAAAATCGTTTGGCGCAATAGTGATTATACTCGCGGTTATCGCGGCCGTCTCTCTGGGGTGGTTCGTGTTCTCGCCCGGGCATCTTATCGTGGAAGGGCAGGTTGAGGCGACACAGGTGAAGGTGTCATCTAAACTCACCGGCAGGCTTCTCAATCTGTATGTCAAGGATGGGCAGAGCGTGTCGAAGGGTGAGGTTCTTGTTCTCATCAACAGTCCTGAACTTGAGGCGAAATATGAACAGGCGCTCGCCGCGCGTAAGGCCGCGACCGCACAGAATAAAAAAGCGATGAGAGGCGCACGTGAGGAAGAGGTGCGCGGTGCTCGTGATATGTGGCTTAAGGCCAGAGCGGGATCTGATCTCGCGCAGAAGACATACGTTCGTGCCGAGCGTCTGTATAAAGAAGGTGTGATTCCTCAGCAGAAATTCGACGAGGCTGAATCGCAGCTGAATATGGCGAAGAAGACGGAAGACGCGGCCAAGGCGCAATATGATATGGCGCAGACCGGCGCACGCCGCGAAGACAAGGACTCCGCTCAGGCGCTTCTTGAACAGGCATCTGGAATGGTATCCGAAGTGCAGGCGTATCTCCGTGAAACGCGGCTTGTCGCTCCGATTAACGGCGAGGTGGTTGAGGTGTTTGCGGAGCAGGGAGAACTTGTTTCGCAGGGGTATCCAATCATTACACTTGTCGATCTCACCGATTCATGGATTACATTCAATGTGCGTGAGGATCTTCTTTCCGGACTCAAAATCGGAGACATGATCACCGCAATGTTTCCCGCGCTTGATAAACGTGAGATAAAGCTGAGAGTGAATTATATCGCCGCGTTGGGAGATTTCGCGACATGGCGGGCGACAAAGAGCAGCGGCGATTTTGATCTTCGAACATTTGAAGTGCGCGCGGTTCCTGTTGAATCGGTATCGGATCTGCGTCCGGGGATGAGCGCGATTATAGACTGGAATGAAGCGGTTTCCGATGTGAAATCACAGCGCAGAAAAGCCGGAGTGAAATAAACACGTGCGTACCGGTATCATCGCAGTTGTTCTGCGCGAAATTGATCGGATTCGCTTGCGGGTGCTTTATTCATTTGTAATGCTGCTGCTCCCGACAGCGACAGCTGTTGTGTTTATCGCGATGTTTTACGAAGGAGTGCCGCGCAATCTGCCGATTGCGGTTCTTGACGGTGATAACTCCGCGTTGTCAAGGAAGCTTGTCCGCATGATAGATTCTCTTCCTTCCGTGGAAGTCAAGTATCGTGTGAATGACGCACTCGACGGGAAGGAAAGAGTTTCAGGCGGAGACGCGTTTGCGCTGGTGGTGATACCGCATAACTTTGAGAAGGATGTGCTCCGATTCCGCGCTCCGCACGTGTATAACTATTACAACAATCAGTATCTCCTTATCGGGAGTACGATGCAGAAGGACATATATTCCGCGGTCAGGACTCTGTCTGCGGGAATAAGTATCGCAGCGAGGATGAAGAAGGGAGAGTCTTTGTATCAGGCACGGGTGAGCGCTCAGCCTATTGAAATACAACAGCATGTCATGTTCAATCCGAATACGAATTATATGTATTATCTCGTGAGCAGTCTTCTTCCGAATATGCTTCACATATTCATCATACTTATGTCGATTTATTCAATCGGAATTGAACTCAAAGAGCGTACCATCGGTGAGCTTGTGCGTGTCGCGGGAGGGTCATGTTTCCGCGCGATTATCGGAAAATTTATCCCGTATCTTTTTGTTTTTTCTCTTCTTGGAATCGGTATGAATGTGATTCTGTTTCGTGTGCTCGGCGTGCCGTTGCGCGGAAGTTTTCTCATTATCATGGCAGCGACAATATCGCTTATACTTGCGTATCAGGCTGTCGGGGTCTTGTTTCTGACTATAATGGCAAATGTAAGGCTTGCGCTGATGATGGCGTCATTCTATGCGAGCACTGCTTATACATTTATCGGGATGACATTCCCGATTTTCGCGTTTCCGCTTCCCGCGAGGATATGGGCGGAGATTCTTCCATTAACTCACTTTATGCGGATATATATCAATCAGGCGATTGCAGGCGCTCCTGCTCACCTGACTTTGTCGTCGTTTGCCGCTCTCGCCGCATTTATGCTTTCTCCATTTATTCTCGGTCCTCGGTTCAAAAAGATCGCGTCTGATGAACGTTATTGGGGCGGACTATGAGCGGAAAGAAAAAAAGTATTGCGCGGGATCAGCCGGTCGATCTCAAGCGGGAGCAGATGACATGCGGTTCCGGAATCAGATATATTATTGATGGTCTTAAGGTTATCAAACAGGTCGTCATTTCAGAGTTTTCCCATCTTTTCAGCGACTTCGGAATTCTTATTTTTTTTATCGGCGTTCAGATTATTTATCCGATCGTATATCCCATTCCGTTTTACCATCAACATGTGCGTGAACTTCCCGTTGCCGCGGTTGATTTTGACAACTCCGCTCTGAGCCGCCAGCTTCTCCGTATGGCGGACGCCTCTGAAACGATTCATATCACTGAGCACTCACGGTCTCTGGATGAGGCGAAGAACAAATTCTATGCGGAGGAAGTTCGTGGAGTTGTCGTTATCCCGAAAGACTTCAGCCGTAATGTTCAGCGGGGTGAGCGCGCGAATGTCGCGGTATATACCGACGCGAGTTTCTTTCTCGTATACAAGCAGGTGTTCACGGGTTTTTTCCAATCGATATCGACATTGTCCGCGGGAATTGAACTCAAGAAGCTCATGGCGAAAGGAGCGTCCCGTCAGCAGTCTGTTGTCATGCGTGATCCCGTTCCGCTTGAATCGGTACCTCTTTATAATTCAAACAGCGGTTACGGTAGTTATATCGTACCTGTCGTTCTTATCATTATTCTTCAGCAGACTCTTCTTATCGGTCTTGGTATGCTCGGCGGAACGATCGCTGAACGTAAATCATATCACTTTATGATTCCCGAGTTTGATAACTGTCACAGGATAGTTCCGGTCATATTAGGAAAAGCTTTAACGTATTTTCTTTTCTACTCCGTACATGTATTCTATTTTTTCGGTGTGCTGTTCAAGGTGTACGGATATCCTCATCATGCGTCCATATTGAGTATTTATCTGTACTTCGTACCGTTTCTTCTGTCGGTCATTTTTCTTTCGATCGCGCTGTCGACATTTTTCAGATCACGGGAATCATCGGTGATGATTCTGCTGTGTACCTCAATTGTATTCATCATGCTGAGCGGCTTCGCATGGCCGTCGGTCTCGATGCCGGGATGGATGCGCGCGTTTTCACTCATCATACCTTCAACGAGCGCCATACGCGGATTTCTCAAACTGAACATGATGGATGCGTCTTTTGCTGACGTTCTGTATGACTGGGGAATACTCTGGCTGCTCACGCTCGCGTATTTCGTATTTTCTTTTACCGCGCTGCGTCGGATTATCGGGAAGAAGAAAAAGTCGCCGATGTTTGAATAAAGACAAAAGCAGTTATTTAAAGTGCCCATGAATCACAAAAGCGGTATTTCCTCTTGACAAAAACATCCCTCACGGGCGAGATGTTCGCATGACATTTGAGCGCGGTAATTTCGGTTTCTTTCTCGCCTTTATAATAATCGGCGGGATTCTTGGATCGGCACTCGGTACTCTTGCGTCAAAAGCGCTTCCGGCTCTTGCTTTTCTGAAGCAGAATCTAACCGGGGCGATCGGAGTGAATCTTGAGATACTTTCGTTCTCGCTCAGCCTTAATCTGGCGGCGATAATCGGAATTGCCCTTGGATTCATTCTTTATAGAAAGGTTTGACCCGTAAAAAGGTTATTCCGGCTGCTCCCGCAGCTATCCTCCCGATGCAAAATTGCGTTTGGGATTTAAATCGGACTTTGTTCCGGTTGATTCATTTCTGTGTTTTATCCAGATAGTGCGGGTAATTGGTGTAGGGTAGGTCTTGCATGAATAGAATCGGTTTGCATTGTTATGCGGACACGTTCTAATATATTATCAATTAAGTATCAGGGGGTAACTCCATTGTCAGTTACAACAATGAAAGCGCTGCTTGAGTCAGGTGTGCATTTCGGCCACCAGACCAGAAGATGGAATCCGAAGATGGATCAGTTCATCTTTACCGCGAGAAACGGTATTCACATTATCGACCTTCAGAAGACGATGCAGCGTCTCAAGATCGCGTATGCCGCGATGAAGGATGTGTCCGGAAAGAATGGAAAGATTCTTTTTGTCGGAACAAAGAAACAGGCTCAGGGCGCAGTAAAGGAATACGCTGAAAAGTGCGGTATGTACTATGTGTCTGACCGCTGGCTCGGCGGACTTCTCACCAATTATAAAACCGTATCCCAGTCGATCAAACGTCTCAAGGAACTTGAGGCTATGAAAGAGAATAACTCATGGGAAGCGGAAACCAAGAAAGAAATTCTCGAACTCGAGCGTGAGCTTGAGAAGAAGAAGAAAATACTCGATGGTATCAAGGACATGAATGGTCTTCCTGATGCTCTCTTTATCATCGATCCCAAACGTGAAACTATCGCTGTCGCTGAGGCTCGTTCTCTCGGTATTCCGATTTTCGCGGTTGTTGACACGAATTGCAATCCTGACGAAGTTGATTACCCGATCCCCGGAAATGATGACGCTATCCGCGCTATCGCTCTTTTCCTTGAAGTTATGGCTAATGCCGTTACTGAAGGAAAAACCGGCGGTAAGGCGTCTGACGCTGAAGCGTTCGAAGGCGAAGAAGGCGCTGCTGTAGAAGGCGCACCTGTTGAAAACGCCGAGATCGTCCGTAAGTATGAAACATATCAGGAAGAGGACGAACAGTCCTGGAAGAAATAACTTTATAATACAAGCCGCGTTTCAAAGGTGATACTGTTACGTTGATTCGCGGTTGTGAACCGTCCGCGGCGGCGCGGGCGATGATTGAAAAGGAGACTCAGATGGCAGCTATTACGCCGGTAATGATAAAAGAACTCCGCGAAAAAACCCAGGCGGGGATGGTCGATTGTAAAAACGCTCTCCAGGAAACTGGCGGCGACATGGAACAGGCGGTGGATTTTCTCCGCAAGAAGGGTCTTGCGTCCGCAAACAAACGTCTCGACCGTGAAGTTAAAGAAGGTCTCGTGGTTATTGAAACCGCGGACAACGGCAAGACCGCGTATATGATCCAGGTTAATTGTGAAACCGACTTCGTCGCGAAGAATGATGATTTCAAAAAACTTGTGGGCGAGATACTCAAACAAGCTATCGCTACAGGAAAAGACAAAATCACAAAAGACGAACTTCCCGCGGAACTTGATGAACTCATCAAGGGTCAGATCGCCAAAACAGGCGAGAACACCCAGTTCGGCGGCTTCGTGAAAGTGACCGCGAAGAGCGGACTCCTTTCAACATATGTGCATCTCAACAACAAGATCGGGGTTGTCCTCGAGCTTGAGTCGAATCCGGATGTATCTTCGAACGCTGATATCCAGACTCTCGGCAAAGATATATGCCTCCAGATCGCGGCGATGAATCCCCAATATCTTGATTCTTCTGAAATTGCCGAAGATGTAAAGGAAAGGGAGAAAGCTATCTATCGTGAACAGATGAAGGATTCCGGAAAACCGGCTCCCGTCGTAGAAAAAATCATCGAAGGGAAACTCGGCAAATTCTATTCGGATGTATGTCTTGTTGATCAGGAATTCATCAAGGAAAGCGGTAAGAAAATTTCCGCATTGGTTAAAGAGAAGGGTGCCGCGGTTAAAAGCGACATTTCGATCAAGAAATTCATCCGTTTCCAGATAGGCGCGTAACGATGAGCGACGGCCATCTGTATAAACGTATAATGATAAAACTCTCCGGCGAAGCTCTCGCCGGAGATGGTAAAATGGGTTTCGATACTTCCATCGTGTCCAAACTCGCGCTTGAAATAAAAGCCGCGCGGGAAATGGGGATTGAAGTAGCGCTGGTGATCGGCGGGGGGAATTTCTTCCGCGGATCGCTCGGCGAGAAACTCGGTATTGAACGTGCGACAGGCGATTACATGGGAATGCTCGCGACCGTGATGAACGCACTTGCGATGCAGGATTCTCTTGAGAAAAACGGGGTTCCTTCCCGCGTCATGTCGGCGATTGAAATGCGTGCGATTGCGGAGCCGTATATACGCCGCCGCGCTATTCGTCATCTTGAGAAGGGACGAGTGGTGATCCTTTCGGCGGGAACGGGAAATCCGTTTTTCACGACTGACACTGCCGCAAGCCTCCGCGCGATAGAGCTCGGGGCGCAGATTCTCATGAAAGCGACGAAAGTTGACGGTGTGTACGACAAGGATCCCGAAAAATTTCCGGATGCGGTACGGATCGACAGTATATCATGTCTTGACGTCATTCAGAAACAGCTTCGCGTGATGGATCTCACCGCGATTTCGCTTTGCATGGATAATAATTTACCCATCGTGGTTTTTAATCTTTTCGCCGATAATTCGATCCTGCGCGTCGCGCGCGGTGAGAATGTCGGTACTACCATCTCATAATACAGGAGAAGATCATGGTCAATGATATCATGAAAGACCTTGAAGAGAAGATGGATCGCAGTATCAAGCATCTTGAGAAAGACTTTCTCACCATACGTACGGGCCGCGCGAATCCCGCGCTTCTCGACGGTGTTCGCGTTGACGTGTACGGTTCGCAGATGCCCCTTAACCAGGTTTCAACCGTAACATGTCCCGAACCGCGCCTTATTGTGGTGCAGCCGTGGGACAAAGGTAATCTCGGATCAATCGAGAAAGCGATCCTCAAAGCTGATCTTTCGCTTAACCCGAACAATGATGGAAACATCATACGTATCCAGATTCCTGATCTTACCGAAGAGCGCCGTAAGGAACTCGTAAAGGTCGTCAAGACCAAGACTGAAGATTCGAAAATCGCCATCCGCAATGTCCGCCGTGACGGAAATGAAACGGTTAAGGACATGGAAAAAGAAAAGACTATCGCCGAAGATGAGTCCAAGGGTGCGATCGCGAATATCCAGAAACTTACGGACAAGTATATCGAAAAGGCGCAGAAACTCGCCGATAACAAGGAAAAAGAGATTCTGAGCATCTGATGTTTTTTTTTAAGAAAAGAATAGATCCGGAAAATATACCCGCGCATGTTGCCGTCATTATGGACGGCAACGGGCGATGGGCGAAGAAGCGGGGTCTTCCGAGAGTGGAAGGTCATCGCCGCGGTGCCGGAGTTGTCGTGAAGCTTACTGATGCCGCGATAGAGATCGGCATCAAAGTTATTTCAATTTACGCGTTTTCCACTGAGAACTGGAACCGTCCAAAAGCGGAAATAACAGCTCTGTGGAAAATTCTCGCCGTATTTTATGACCAGCAGATGTCTCTCCTCGCTGAAAAGGGTGTCCGGGTAGTTCACTCGGGTTCCATGAGAAAGCTTCCTCCTTCGATGCGGTCTTTGATCGCGCGTGTGGAAAAAGATACCCGAAAAAACAGTAACATTATTCTCAATCTTTGTCTCAACTACGGGGGCAGACAGGAAATAATTGACGCGGTCAATGAATGGGCGGCGGTGAAGAAATCAAAAGAATCAATAAGTGAATCCACTCTCAGGAAGCATCTCTACAGACCAGAGCTTCCCGATGTTGATCTTCTTATCCGTACGAGCGGTGAATTGCGCATCTCGAACTTTCTGCTGTGGCAGAGCGCGTATGCGGAGCTTGTTTTCACGGATGTGTTGTGGCCGGATTTTTCAAGAGAAGATGTGTATAAAGCGGTGATTGAGTATCAAAACAGGCAAAGAAGGTTTGGGGGATTATGAGCAAGTTAGGATCAACATTCAAGCGGCTTGGCAGTGCGCTTCTGCTTTTGCCTGTATACGTGCTTTTCATGTGGACTGGTCAGTTTAATTATCTTTCGGTTTTTGTACTTTCCGCAGTCGTTTCCGCGGCGTGCCTTTATGAATATTATCAGATTTCCATCGGAAAGGGCGTGAAGCCGTTCCTGAAGGAAGGGCTTGTCGCGACGGTTGTGCTGAATATTCTTGTATATCTTTTCGCATTCGGAAAGATACTCGGCACAACCAACTATGTCGCGGAATTTGACGCACGATGGATTATGGCCTTTTTTATGGTATTCCTCGTGTTCATTATGATACGTCAGTTGTTTACACGTGAAATTGACGGAGGAATACAGTCGCTTGCCGTGACGGTTTTCGGTGTTGTATTCATATCACTTTTCTTTTCGCATATTATTCTGATCCGTTCCCTTGCGAACGGTTTTTATTATCTTATCATGCTTCACGCGATTGTAATGATCAATGATACATTCGCCTATTTCGGCGGTTCGCTTTTTGGTCGTCACAAGACGGGACTTGCGGTATCACCTAACAAATCGTGGGAAGGATTCTTCTCCGGCGTGCTTTTCAGTATCATCGCGTCGCTTGTATTTAACGAGTTCTACCATACATTTTTTGATGTAACGCTTTTCTCGACCGGTGAAGCGGCAGTTGCGGGCGTGATTTTCAGTATCGCGGGCGATATCGGTGATCTTATAGAATCCGCGATCAAACGTGACGGCAAAGTGAAGGATTCCGGAACAATAATCCCCGGCCATGGCGGGATGTGGGATGTCTTCGATGCGTTGATTTTCAGTATGCCGATTTTTTACTATTATCTGAAATTACGCGGGGTTCAGTAAGAAGGCGTGATGAAGGGGCTTATTATTCTCGGTTCAACCGGATCGATCGGAGTCTCGGCGCTGCGCGTGGTTGACGCGTTTCCCGGCAGATTCGAAGTCCGGGCGCTTTCATGTAACTCAAATCTTTCCCTGTTCAGGGATCAGCTTGAGAAATACAAACCGCGTTATGCGTCGGTTTCTTCCGAATCTGTTCATGAAAGCGATGAATACCGTTTACTCGTCAAATCGTTCCCCGGGATAGAATTTCTTCCCGGAAGCGCGGGTCTTTATGATCTCGCGTCGATCGATTGTGATATTCTTCTTTCGGCGATTGTAGGCGGAGCGGGTTGCGCTCCCGCGATGGCCGCGACGAAGCACGCGAAAAGAATTGCTCTCGCGAACAAGGAAACACTTGTCATGGCGGGTGACCTTTTTATGAAAGAGGTTTCCGATAACAGGTGCGAGCTGATACCTGTAGATTCTGAGCATTCCGCTCTTTTTGCGCTTCTCGACGGGAAGAATCGAGAGGATATTCTCAGACTTATTGTTACCGCGTCCGGGGGAAGTCTTCGCGACAAGAGCGCGTCTGAACTTACACAGGTGACTCCCGAGGAGGCGCTTGCGCATCCGACGTGGAATATGGGTGCGAAGATCACCATAGATTCAGCGACTCTGATGAATAAGGGATTTGAGGTAATCGAAGCGCATCATTTATTCTCGCTTCCCTATGAGCAGATTGATGTCATCGTTCATCCGGAGAGTATTATTCATTCAATGGTTGAAACGCGTGAAGGTTCCATTTACGCTCACATGAGCGTTACTGATATGGCGTTTCCCATCACGAATGCGCTCACATATCCGGAGAAATGCGAGAACCCTTTCGGAAGACTTGATCTCGCGCACATCGGGAAACTTACATTCCGTGAGTATGATCCGGTGAGGTTCCCCGCTCTCGCGCTCTGTTATGCGGCGGGCAGGGCAGGAGGGACGGCCAATGCGGTTCTTAATGCCGCGAACGAGATCGCCGTTGCCGCTTTTCTTGACAGGCGGATCGGATACGTAGACATTGTCAGAGTCGTTTCGGACGCACTGGCGAAGCATCAGATTCAGAGCGCACCCGCGCTTGAGGATATATTCGAGGCTGACAGCTGGGCACGAGCCCAAGCCACATCAATGATACGAGGTTTGTAATGGTATTGACTTATATTATCGCGACGCTGGTTCTTCTCGGACTTTGTGTGTTCGTGCATGAGCTCGGGCATTTACTCGGCGGACAGCTTGTAGGAATCAAGGCACGTGTATTCTCTCTCGGTTTCGGAAAGGGAATCGTCAAGAAGGAATGGAAAGGAACAACATATCAGATAGCGCCGATACCGCTCGGCGGGTATTGCTCGTTCTACGGAGAAAACGCCGCTGAAGTCCGTGAGGGAAAGAGCTATGAGTTTCTGACTGCGGCTCCATGGCGGCGGATTGTCACGGTTGTGGCGGGTCCTCTGTTTAACCTTATATTCGGTATTATCCTTTTTTCGGTTATGAACATAATCGGATACTCGGTCGAAACGAACAAGATTCTCATTGATGAAACGATGACTGCCGGTTCAGACATATCCCCCGCATACGCCGCGGGACTTCGTACCGGAGACCGTGTTATCTCAATAAACGACAAGGAGATCGACAGCTTCGGCGCGCTTCAGAGCAATGTCGTGATGTCAGACGGTAACGCGCTGGCGGTCACTGTTGAGCGTGACGGAGTAAAAAAAGATTTTTCAGTAACTCCCCGCAAGTACCAGGAAAAGGGATACTACTTCATGGGAGTTATGCCCTATGGTACGCGCATTCTTGTGGAGCAGCTATCAGATAATGAACCTGGAGCGAAGGCCGGACTGCAGTCGATGGATGAAATTGTTTCCGTTGACGGAGTGAAGGTTGACGGACAGAAAAAGTTTGTCGAATATATCCGCTCGCATACCGGAAAACCGGTGAAGGTTGAGGTTTCACGCAAGGGAACGATGATGGATTTTACACTCATTCCCCGTGAGAAGGAAAACCTTTCAGTCAAGCTTGTTGATGCGGCTAAGAAAGATTCATTCGTGCTTGCGACAGATAATATGTCGATAGTGAAAGACGGAATAAAAAAAGGAACAGTTAAACTTAACGGTTCCGCGGTAAAATCATTTGATGACTTCACCGCCATGCTCTCGAAAAATGCCGGCAAGGAAATCGTTCTCGATAACGCCGGCGGATCGTATAAAGGTATTGTGGAGTATAGTAAACGCGGCTTTATAGGTGTGATGACGGGAGTAGCTCCCGAAATGGTTGAGATCCATCATGGGGTTGTGCGCGCGGTACTCAAAGGAGTCACTGATCCGGTCGATTTCATCGTGATGAACCTCAAGGGACTCGGAATGCTTGTTTCCGGTAAACTAAATGTACGCGAAAATGTATCCGGACCGATCCGTATCGCGAAGATTGCTGGTGATACCGTAAATTATCGCGGTATTTCCGCTTTCGTCGTCCTTATGGCGAAAATATCAATTATCCTTATGGTGATGAACCTCCTGCCTCTTCCCGCGGTTGACGGAAGCTTTATCATCTTCTTTACCGTCGAGTGGATCAGAGGCCGTGCGCTTAACGAAAAACTCATGGAACGGATACAGCTTTTCGGTTTCATTTTCCTGATTCTGCTGAGCGTGTTCGTGGTCTTCAATGATTTGACTTTTATGCCGTTCTTTCAAAAGATAATGGCGTTCTTCAGATAGTGTGAATAGATGACTGCACGTTTTCGTGTGATATCGGTGATTGTTCCTGTGGTGTGCGCCGCAGGGATAATCGCCGTGGCTCATCGTAATGTTGATGGAAAAACCGATAATTTTATTACTCTCAAACCTGATAAAAAAATAAGTTTTGATTTTCCCGCAGGATACAAGAAAGAACACCGGAAAGAATGTTGTGTTGATGTATCGACATATACGGCATTATGCGACGGGATTAATTTGAAATTCACCGCGACTTCGAGCCGGGATGCGTCTCCTCTCACGGGCAAAAAGGATTTTCAAGGCTATGTCCGAAAATTTATTCTTGATGATCTGAGAAGAGAGGAAACCGCGGCTCATGTAGAGTCATGCGGTTTGGTGACGGTAAACGGTATTATCATGGGACACTCGGTTCTGAACGAACCAAAGATGTATTACGCGCATCACTATAAATTTAAAATAAGCTATGATCTTTCGGATGAAGCCATCGGAAGTGTGTATAATCTTGAAGTCTCATCGATGGAAGGTGTTGTCGATAAGGAAAAAGTCGATATGCTCGCTGAGCGGATAATTAAAAGTGTATTTTCCTCGTCTCCTCAATGGAAGGGTGAGTAATATATTTATTGTGTGTGATGGAACGAGAATAGTTAAATTGATATACGGGAGTCAGCCGTGATCAGAAAAAAAACCAGAACAGTACGGGTGGGAAATCTTGCGATCGGAGGGTCATCTCCGATCTCCGTACAGACAATGACAAATGTACCGCTGTCGGATGTCGCGGCGACAGTCAGCCAGATACGCCGTATGACGGAACGCGGTGCATCCCTTGTCCGTCTCGCGGTGATGACGGTTGATGATGTCCCCTATCTGAAATCTGTTATTTCGCAAACCGATATTCCTTTGTGCGCGGATATCCATTTTGATTACCGCATCGCGCTCGGTGCGATAGACGCGGGTATCCATAAGATCAGGATTAATCCCGGAAATATCGGTTCTGTTGAACGGACTCGCGAAGTGGTTCGTGCGGCGAACGACCGGGGGATCCCGATCAGAATCGGCGTGAACGGCGGATCAATCGATAAAAAAAAATATGCGTCTCCGACTCCTGAAGCCCTCGTTGATTCGGCGCTCTCTCATGTGACGATTCTTGAGGATCTCGGATTTGAGGATATTGTTGTTTCAATAAAAGCATCTGATGTCGTTCACACCGTTGAAGCGAATGAATTGTTCGCGTCGAAGCGGGACTATCCGCTTCATGTGGGACTGACTGAAGCGGGATATGGACTCGCGTGTACGGTGCAGAGCTCTATCGCGATAGGCTCGCTTCTTTTAAAAGGGTTAGGTGATACGATTCGTGTGTCGATGACGGGAGATCCCGTTGAGGAAATTGATATAGCATATGAAATACTTTTATCGCTTGGTCTTTTGGATTACGGGGTGAGGATTGTGTCCTGTCCGACATGCGGACGTACTGATCCCACGATTGATCTTGCGGTAATCGCGCGTGAAATTGACTCTGAAGTGAAAAAGCGTTTTGCCACGCGCATCAAGAATAACCGCAAGAGGATCACCATCGCGGTGATGGGATGCGAAGTGAACGGACCGGGGGAAGCGTCTCATGCGGACATCGGAATAGCGGGCGCGCGCAGCGGACATTTTCTTCTGTTTCGAAAAGGTGAAAAGATCGGAAAATTCAATTCAAACCAGGCCATCACCGAGTTGCTCGCAATAGTCGATGAGTTGATCGGCTGATCTTTTTCTTGCCTTTACCGCTGACCGCGGGTATAGTTTTGCCCGGGGGTGAAGCATGGGCAAAACTGAGTGCGACCGATACTCTCTTCCCGGAGAGCAGGACGGAACCATCTTCGATACCCTCCCGTACACACTTCTGATTATCAGATGCGACGGCATCATTGAATTCATCAACAGATCGTTTGTGACAGTATCAGGGATTGATGCAGCAATAGCTGTCGGTAAAAAAATATCGGATATTGATCTTCTTGTTGTTCCGTGGTGTTCGAAGGATGAGGCGGAATCATTTCTCGGCTACAAAACGGAATGGATCGGCGAGAAGGAGTATCACAACGCATCGGGCGAATCTCGATGGGGGATTTTTACATTCACTCCTGTTTTCAGCACAGGTGTGTGCGCGCATTTCATTCTTTCACAGATCGATATTACTGAATTGAAGAACGCGGAAAAAGCTCTCGGTTCCAGCGAATCCCGTTTCAAGTCCATCCTTTCGAATATCAATGAGTATATTTACAGCGTTGAGTATGACAACGGAAAACCGGGAAAGACATTTCACTCCCAGCGGAGTGTTGATATCACAGGTTATGCTCCGGCCGAATTCGACAAAAATCAGGATCTCTGGTTTCAGATTATCTTTCCCGAAGATCGTGACAAGGTATGCGAATTTCTCGGGAATATCGGAACACCTCAGCAGATGAATTACATTGAACATCGGATAGTGACAAAGCGCGGAGCGGTGAGATGGGTGTCGAATTCATGCGCGCTTCATCGTGCGGCGGACGGAACCGTTCTCCGCATGGATGGTTTCATACAGGATATCACCACAAGGCGGGAGACTCTCATTCAGCTGAAGAAATATTCAATCGCGATTGATCAGAGCCCCGCAATGGTTGTGATAACTGATAAGAATGGAAATATCGAATATGTTAATCCGAACTTCACCCGTATTACAGGATACACTCTGTCGGATGTGCTCGGTAAAAATCCGCGTATTCTGAAATCCGGAGAGATGCCCGCTGAGAGATATGCCGAGATGTGGAAAACCATTTCAAACGGACAGGAGTGGCATGGTGAATTCCACAACAAGAATATCCACGGAGAATTGTACTGGGCGGCTGCGTCAATATCGCCTCTCCGTAATAATCAAAAGCAGGTGACTCATTATATCGCGGTACTTGAAGATATCACGGAACGGAAAAAGGTGGAAGAGGCTCTTCGCAGAAGTGAGGAAGATCTTCGGATAAGAAATGAGATTATGGAAGAGGATCTTCATTACGCACAGAGTGTTCAGCATGCGCTGCTGCCTTCATCTCCGCCGACGTGCGCCCGGGTAGCCGTGTCATTCAGATACAAGCCCCTTGATAAGGTCGGGGGTGACTACTTCACATTCTTCACTCACGAGGAATCCCTGCGTATCTTTGTGGGAGATGTATCGGGACATGGAGTACCCGCCGCTCTTTTTCTGTCATTGCTCCGTTTCGCCACCGAGAGCGTTGAGAAGAGTAACGGACATGATGTCGCACAGTTTCTTATGGCTCTTAACAGAATTCTCTGCCAATATATGCAGATGTATTTCATTACCGCGATTTACGGAGTGTTTGGTGATCTTGATTGTGAGGATGTCACATTCAGCGTAGCGAGTGGCGGACATCCGCCGGTGATAATACACAGAAAGGAAACCGGTGAATGTGAACATGTCCGGGGTAAGGGAGGAATTCTTGGTGTCTTCGAAAATGTGGTGTTTGAGCCGATGACGGTCACGCTTAAGCCGGGGGACAGGTTGTTTCTTTACACTGACGGAATTCCCGAAGCGCGTAATGAAAAGAACGAGATAATCGGGTATGATCATATGAATGATATCATCACAAGCGCCTATCGTGCGAATATCGACACGATGCTTGACGCGGTACTTTCAGAGGTTTCCGCGTTCAGGGGAAGCGTGGATGCGGATGATGATGTCGTTATTATCGGATGCGAGATCCTTCCTCTTCCGCCTTCTTGAGAATCGCGAATTCTATACCGTCAACAAGAACCTGAAATGACGCGAGATTGATATTCTCGGAAGACGCGTATACATTCCACACTTCCGTTCCGTCCGTGAACGTAATACTAACCTGTACACTCGTCGCCGTGCCGAGATTCGAGTCGATGATATTCGCATGGTAATCGAGAAGCGTTACTTCGCTGAGAAATGGGAATAACGGCGTGAGAGCTTTCTTCAGTACGCTCGCGAGCGCGTCAACGGGTCCAGCGCCGTTCGCCGCTTCATGAATAAATTTACCCAGAGCCTGGAGCTGTATGGTGGCTTCAGGTTCAACCCCGTTATCGATCAGGCGGTATCGGTCAATGATGATGAATGGAGGTTTATAGTCCTTGAGCGCCCTAGCTATCCCGAGTTTTTTTGTCGCATCAATAATATCAAAATTGAGCATCAGAGTACCTCCGGTTTGAATATACTCAATATCCCGTACATGGGAATTGTCAACATAAGAGAATCCAGGAAATCAAAAATTTGCGGTTTTACGGTGCGGAGAATTTAAAGTACAGCTGTACGACAGACGCGTGACATTCCGGCATATTTTTATCTTGCATCTTTTTTTTGAACGGGGATTCATTGGTGCTGGAGAATCATGTAATGTTTTTTATGAAAATTATATCGGTATATGCTCGCTTTTTACCATTTCGGATTTTATCACCTAGTAATGCAATATTTCATATGAAACGAATGTCTCTTTTTATTCTGGTTGTATCCGCCGCAATATGTGTGCTTGGCGGTTGTGATAAGATCCGTGACAGCCGTCCGCATCCGGAACTCGGCGTGCTTGATCTGTCAACATATGATCTGAGGAATGAAGGGATTGTATCATTGTCAGGTGAATGGGAATTTTTCTGGCAACGTACTCATGATGAAGCGCTGAAGAACGGTTATACGGGCGGATTCCGCGCGAAACTCCCAAAGCCGTGGAGTGCTTACCGGATCGGTCCGAAGAATCTGCCGCCGTACGGATTTGCGACGTACCGCCTGATTGTTGATCGGGGGAGTAATTCCGGTAACCTTGCCCTCAAGTTCAGAGAAGTGGAGGACTCATATCGGATTTATGTGAACGGGAAACAACTCGGCGAAGTCGGGTTTTTCGCAAAAGAATATCGTTTTGCACGATGGGCATTTCGTCCTGCGGTATATGTGATTGATGATCCTGCGTCCCGTCTTGATATTGTCGTTGAAGTTTCAAACTTCGTATATACGGGCGGCGGTCTTACGACGGAGATTTCATTAGGCACCGAATCTCAGATTGAGGCGATGAGTTCAATACGTCAAGGTGTCGAGTTCTTTGTGTTCGGTGCTCTTTTGATTTTCGGAATCTATCACCTGTTTCTTTTTCTGATGCGGAGGGATGATCCGTCCGCCAGATCGGCGCTGTTCTTCGGTCTGTTCACAATTCTTCTGTCGCTGCGCACTCTCCTTCTTGGTGAGAGATTTCTCCCCGGGCTGTTTCCTGATTCGGTATTTGAATACTTTTTTGCCGTTGATTTTGTCACCATAATTCTTCCCTCTGTATTGTTTCTTCTCTATATGTACGAGATGTTTCCCGGTATTGCGGGTAAACGGTTCCGCATAGTATCTGTTATTCCCGGGCTTCTACTTTCAGTTCTTGTTGTGGTGATGCCGACACGTCTGTATGTGCATTTTCTTCCGATCATGAACGGAGTGGTTGTGGGCTCATGTGTGGTCGGGCTTGTGATTGCTGTGATCGCGCTTTTCCGGAAGCATGATAACGCATTCATCTTCATCGCCGGATTCATATTTATGACAGGCACGGTGATTAATGACATTCTGTATTCCATGTATTATGTGAATACATCGCACATCGCGTCATTCGGGATACTTATATTCATATTATGCCAGGGACTGATAATATCATTGCGTTATGCGAAGCTGTATCGTGAGAATCGCGATCTCAATCAGCGTCTTGAGTCCTCAAACCGGATTCTTGAAACGACGGTTTCAGAGCGCACGTCGGATCTCCGTACAATGAATGATGAGCTGACGGAAAAGAACGCGTTTCTCAATAAATTGACTGATCGGCTTGAACGGATGGCTTTTTTTGATGAGTTGACAAAGGTGGCCAATAAAAGATATTTTAATTACTGCTTTGACTCGGAATGGAAACGTGCCGCCCGGCGTTCAGAGGTTTTTTCGCTGATTATGATAGATATTGACGGTTTCAAAAAATACAATGATACGTATGGGCATATTGCGGGGGATGAATGTCTTGCCGCGGTTGCCTCTGCGATAAGCGGTACGCTGAAACGTCCGGGAGACTTTGTCGCGCGCTTCGGCGGCGAGGAATTCGCCGTTCTTCTCCCTGGAACCGGAAAAGACGGCGCTCTTGCCGTAGCGGAAAAGATGCGCCTTGCGGTTTACAATTGCGCGATTATTCATGAACGGATGGATACTGGAAGGGTGACGATCAGCTGCGGTGTGGTGACCGGAACAAATAAGAGTTTCAGAAGCGCTGATGATATGCTGTCAGGTTCTGATTCCGCGCTGTATGCCGCGAAAGAGAAAGGGCGGAACAGGGTGGAGAGCAGCGGATTATCAAGAGAATAGATTCTGTTTTTCGGAGATGTAGTATGAGAAAAAAATTGATTATATTAGTATTGTCTTTCACTGCGGGAACATTTGCCGCGTGCAAAGACAGCGGTGAAAGCGCGAAGATTCCATTACTCCGTGATCTGGAGAGTTTCTATTCGGTGAAAACCGGCGGTGATTTGACGCCGTATTATACCGATTCAACGATTGCCGCGGCGGGACGCTATTCATCGACGCATAACGGAACAGATATCCTGTTCGGCATGGACCGCAAAATATTCGCGAAAGGCGCGCGAATGCACGCGGTGGAAGAGAAGAGAAACGGTGAGCGCGCGGAAGTTCTCATTCAGATCGATCAGCATCCCGCGGTGAATATGATAGGACTCCGTGTGCGGATTCCTCTTTCTTTCGAGGATGGCAGATGGAAGATAGACAGGTCGAAGATGATTCCCGAGTAAATGAATCAATCTTTCATAGATGTTATGAACGTCATGATGGTTATATGCTGTTAATAAAAAAACCCGGGATAACCCGGGTTTTTTTATTTCATGAAACATGAGACTAGAGTGAGTACGACATACCGAGATTCGCATAGTATGCGTTCTGTTTATTGTCGTAGAACTTACCCGCTTTGAGGAATGCGCCTTCAAAATAAAGTGTTGTCGCCGCATTGATGCTGTAACCGATATTCGCGTCGAATTCCAATCCGATATCTTTCTTCTGGCCGGAAGCGACTTTAGCCGCCTGCACCCAAGCTCCCTGGAGCTTTGTTGTGACCGCGCCGAAAGATGCGTCGAGGGTAAGACCGGCAGCAAGGTAACCGTTATAGTTGCTGTATTTTTCTGCACCTGCTACATCTGAGTTTGTGGTGAAAGAACCGCCGTCTTCAATGATGTAGAGTCTCCAGATGTTGATACCAGATCCGTTGCCGTCGCCGTCGATGGTGGATTCAATGAATGATTTTGCTTTATCGTCACTGGTATCGTCATCGCCTGACATCATGGTGAAGAATCCGGTGAGTTTTACCGTGTCATTCACTTTGTAACTTGGAGCGAGATCAAACGCGTATGCGCTGTACTTCTTATCGCTTGTTTTGTCTTTTCCGTTTGCAAACGCGCCAGTTGCGTCAAAAGACACTGCGCCGAAACCGAGGCTTGAATTGAGCGCGAAGATCTTAATTGTAGTATCTGATCCATTAACGCCTGCTACGGCGCTGTCTGCACTTTTCTTGCTCTGTGTGAGGAAAAAACCGGGACGGAAACTCATACTTCCTGACTTTATTATAGCATCAGCAATGTATATCTGCGCATCGTCGGAAGCTCCAGTAAGTTCGCCTTCCTGTGTCTTGACATAGTTCAGATTGATGGAGTTTTCTCCGAATGCGTATGACGCGCCGATAAGAGGAGCGTTTTCACCCCATACGATAGGGAAATCGTAAGGAGCAATACCAGCGGTTACGGTAAGTCCGGGCATCATGTCGAACTTGTTTTTAATGAATGCGTTTGCAACTTCAAGTCCCTTTTTGTCGCCGTTGAGTCCTGTGTTTTCTGAAGATTTCTCATCGTTAGAGTCGTATGCGCCGAACGTTGAATCATACTCAAGTTTGAGTACCGCTTCGAGTCCGCCTTTTGACAGAGTCGCGAGAGGGCGGATGCGGAACGCGGAGTATGATCCGTTCACGTCTTTAACTACGGAATTGTATCCGGTGCCGTAAAAAATGCCGGATGCTCCGAGGGTGAATTTTGTCTCTTCTGGTTTGTCGTCGGCGTATACCGCAGCCGCAAAGCCCAGCATGAGAACAGATGCAATGATCTTTTTCATGGTATTCTCCTGTTATAAAATAGTCCGGAAAAGAAACTGTTATCTGCCGAACGCATGGATTCAAGTCCGGTCATGTAATTCTGTCTAGGAAAAAATTTACGCAAATGATATCAATCAGTAACGGCAATGTTACATTTTCATAAAGATTACTTGATCAACGTATAATATCACAATCGGGTATGTTTGCGCAATCATAAATCTTTGAAAAGCATCTTGACGATATCGAGCCGTTTCATCGAATGTAACACAAATGAAATATATCACCGTAAAAAATATCAGAATGGGAATTACGGTCACACAACAATGAAACAACAGATGTTCAAATAGAGCACATGATTGTCTCTCCAAAACATGGTATAACGATATAATGTGTAGTGACAATTGAGACAGATATGCACGCAGAGGCTTGATAGAAGAGGAAATATATGGCTGACATGAATCAGATCGTAAAATATGGAAATGAAATGGAAGAGGATCTTTTACGGAATACTCTTCCATTCTGGTTGAAGCTCGCTGACCGGGAACACGGCGGTTTTTTCGGTGAAGTTTCAGCTGACGGGGTTGTGAACGCTTCGGCGCGTAAAGGCGGAATACTTATGAGCCGGATACTGTGGACGTTCTCCCACGCGTATCTGTTTTACCCGGATGAAAAGTATCGTAATGCGGCTGATCATGTCTTTTCGTTTATCGATCAGAAAATGTGGGATGAGGAATACGACGGAGTGTATTACGCGGTTAACTATCTGGGTCGTCCGCTTGATATTAAAAAACATCTATATTGCGAGTCGTTCGCGATGTACGGTCTGTCCGAATACTATCGCGCGTTTAAAAATAAACGGGCCCTTGATCTCGCGGTAACGATATTCAACAGAATGGAAGAGAGTGCTTCTTTTACGCAGCACGGTGGTTTTCTCGATATATGCGACCGCGATTGGACGCTGTATCCTGATCTTCTGAGCGGACGTTTCTTCCCCCCGAAAACCATGAATACGCATCTCCATATAATGGAAGGGCTGACAAGTCTTTACCGCGTTCACAAGGATGATCGTCTCGCCGCGCGGCTTGCTTCCATGATAGACCTTTTCCTGACTACAATCATCAATAATGAAACGCATCATTTCAAACTGTTCTTCGATGACGCGTGGAAATCAAAAAACAATGTCGAATCATACGGGCATGATATTGAGGGAAGCTGGCTCCTCTGCGAAGCGGCGGAAGTTCTCGGTGATGAGCCGCTGATTATCAGGACAAGGGATAATGCGGTGAAGATGGCGGATGCGGTACGTCGGAAAGCGCTGGATGATGACGGAGCGATTCTGTACGAAGGGGAAGACGGAAAGATCACCGCGGATTCGAAGGATTGGTGGCCTCAGGCTGAGAATGTGATAGGGATGTTCAACGCATGGCAGATTTCCGGAGATGATGCGTTCCTCAACGCCTCGATGAAAACGTGGGAATTTATACGAGACAGAGTAATCGATCATGTTCACGGAGAATGGCATGCGAGCGTTAAGCGTGACGGATCAGCCATGCCCGGAAGGCTTGTGTCGTTCTGGAAATGCCCCTATCACAACGGGCGGATGGTTCTTGAAATGAAGGAACGTATCGCGAAAAGCCTGAGTCTGAAAAAATAGTTCGCGGTCTTTTCTCCGACTTCCGTATTTCAGAAGGGGTAGCATGGATATTCTTTCTGAAACAGCGGTGTCGCTCACCGGTTCTCACTCCTGTCGTGAATATCTCAAAACCGGGGGTGATCCCTCCTGTTTTCTTTCGTCAAATTCTTCTCTGCGGACAGCTTCGCATATAGCGGTCAAATACGGGAAGCATCCGGTTGAAGCCGCCGAAAAGGTTCTAGACCGATGCGCCCGCTCGGGTATTGCCGTTATTCCGTTCGGTGATGACTCTTATCCGTCGCTCCTCCGTGAAATATCAGATCCGCCTGTCGTGTTGTATATCAAAGGACGAATGCCGGAGTATCCAACAGTATCCGTAGTCGGTACCCGCCGATCCGACCGTATTTCGGACAGGATCGCCTCCCGCGCCTCTGAAGATTTCGCGCGCGCGGGTCTTTGCGTAGTGAGCGGAATGGCCCTCGGAATAGACCGCGCCGCTCATCTCGGTGCGCTTGAATACGGTTCCACCGTCGCGGTTCTTCCTCATGGAATAGATCTCCGTTCACCGGTGACGAACCGCGACCTTTATACGAGGATTGAATCGAATGTAAAATGCGCGCTCATCTCCGAGTTTCCGCCGGATATCAGGTGTTATACATGGACCTTTATACGGAGGAACCGGATTATCAGCGGAATGTCCCGCGCCACTCTCGTGGTGAAGGCTCCACTGCACAGCGGGGCTATGATCACCGCACGGCTTGCCGCGGATCAGGGGAGGGAGGTGTTCGCGTGCGGCGGATACCCGTTTGACGATGAGTATGCGGGGTGTCAGAGGCTTATTCATGACGGAGCTTCCATTTTCTCGTCATCGGAGGATATATTGGCCGTTTACGGCCGGGGAAAAACCCGTGAGCCCGAATGGAGTCCTCCGTTATTCTGCCAGGATCCAACCGGAGAAAAAATCATTGATTGTCTCAATAAAGGGGTCTGTGATATCGATACAATAATAAGGGGGCTTTCGCTTCCTGTGTCCGAAATCAGGCGTTCGCTCATTCTTCTTGAACTTGAGGGATTTGTCAGGGTCGCGGGTGGATCGGTATTCCGTGCGAGGGGTTGATAATGAGATATAAAATTGCTCTTCTTGTGTTTCTCGGTCTGATGTTTTGTACGGCATTGTCGCAGATGTTCATGATGTATCCGGGGGCTGAGAAGATATACCCGCTTTTCAAGTCAGCGTATTTTTCGGAGCTTGATCGGCAGTTCCGCACAATCACTGAATCGTTTGAATTGATGAAAATTTACGGTCAGGACGAGTATGCGCGCGCGTTTCTTGCGGAACTCGCGACAAGGGAGAATGTCGCCATACGGCTATATGACCCGCGCGGGGAGCTTCTGATGTCATCCGGGAAGGGACATGTGGATGCGGATGACCGAGTCAGGGAAATGACCCAGTCGCTTACCCCTGAACAGTACGGCGGAATCGCGAAAGGAGTATATTTCGGTGTTGTCCCGTTATTTTATGATAAGAGGAATCTGATTACCCATCCTGAAGGAGCGGAAGGTAAGGTGTCCGGGGTAATGACATTCGAGCGCTCATTCAACGCTACTGCGTACTTCAGCGGTGAAAGAAAGATCATTTTTGCCCTTATCGCGTTCGGTACGGCCTTCCTTATGTTCCTGGCTGTCCGATGGGACCCTGACAGGCGCGTCAAAGAATTGTTTGACAAATGATACTTCTGTCTCGGTAGTGATAATTGATCACGTGAGGTGGAATATAATATGGAAGAAAAAACACTTGTTATCGTCGAGTCCCCCTCAAAGGCGAAAACGATACATAAATACCTTGGTAAAAATTATACCATTCTTTCGTCTATGGGACATATTATTGATCTCCCCAAGTCACGGATGGCCGTCGACATCGAGCATGATTTCAAACCTGAATATATAACCATTCGCGGTAAGGCGAAGATCCTCAATGAACTGAAAAAGAAAGCCGCGAAGAACGACCGCGTTCTTCTTGCGACTGACCCCGACCGCGAAGGCGAGGCCATCTCGTGGCATCTCGCTAATGTCCTGTCTCTCAGGAACAAGAATATAAAGCGTATCGAATTCCATGAAATCACCGAACACGCGATACGTGAGGCGGTGAAGCATCCCCGCGAAATCAATGTAGATCTCGTGAACGCGCAGCAGACGAGGCGTATTCTTGACCGCGTCGTCGGTTACAGCATCAGCCCTATTCTGTGGAAAAAGGTTAAAAAGGGTCTTTCGGCCGGGCGAGTACAATCGGTAGCGCTCCATGTGATCTGCGACCGTGAAGCCGAGATTGACAGCTTCAAACCACAGGAATACTGGTCTCTCGAAATAGAATTTACAACAAAGGGCAAGAAATACCGTGCGACGCTGCATTCGAAAAGCGGCAGCAAAATCGAGATCGGATCGAAAGATGTGATGGATCACATCATCTCTGAAATTACGCAGTCGAAATTCGTCGTTATGTCGATCCTGAAAAAGGAACGCAAACGCAATCCTCAGGCTCCGTATATTACATCAAAACTCCAGCAGGACGCGGCTAACCGCCTTGGATATACATCCTCCAAAACGATGATGGTGGCACAGCAGTTGTATGAAGGGGTGAACGTCACCGGTGAAGGTCCGGTGGGTCTGATCACGTATATGAGAACAGACTCGACCCGTATCGCGGAATATGCGCTCGCTTCCGTGCGGGAGTATATCACTTCCAATTACTCCGAAGAATACCTTCCCGAGAAAGTAAATACCTATCAGAATAAGAAGGGAGCGCAGGACGCGCATGAAGCGATACGCCCGACCGATGTCAAACGTTCACCGGACAAGATCAAGAATGATCTGACACGCGATCAGTTCAAGCTGTATGAACTCATCTGGAACAGGTTCGTGGCTTCGCAGATGACTCCCGAACGAAGCGAGACTCATACAATGGCGATTCGCGCAGGCGAGTATGAATTCAGAGCGAGTGCGAGCCGCATTGTCTTCGACGGTTTTTCTGTCGTTGAAAATGATGAGAAACACAAGAAGAGCACAATTCCCGACTTAAAGGAAGGAAGCGAAATTGATGTCAGTGAGTATCTTCCTGAGCAGCATTTCACCACTCCTCCTCCGAGATATAATGACGCATCGCTCGTGAAATTTTTAGAGGAATCGGGGATCGGCCGTCCGTCGACATATGCTCCTACGATCAATACTCTCATTAAACGATATTATGTTGTACGCTCGGGGCGTCAGCTTGTACCGACAGTCCTCGGCAAGCTCGTAAACCGTCTGGTGTCGGATAACTTTCCGGCTCTTGTGTCCGCGGACTTCACCGCCAAAATGGAAGATCAGCTTGATGCGGTCGAGGAATGCCGAACCGACTGGGTAGGTGTGCTTCGCGATTTCTACGAACCGTTCAAGATCACTCTCGATAAGGCATTTGACAACATAGAAGAGATGAAAGGCATCCTTGATGAGGATACGGATCTTGTGTGCGAAAAATGCGGGTTGCCGATGAAGAAGAAGCTCGGTAAATTCGGATTCTTCCTTGCATGCTCGGGCTTTCCCGCGTGCCGTAACGCACTGCCCCTTCCGCTTGGAAAATGTCCCAAGGACGGATGCGACGGGGATGTGGTCAAGCGTTCATCAAAGAAAGGACGCGCGTTCTTCTCGTGTTCACGTTATCCGGATTGTGATTTCATTACGCGTGAAAACCCGGCGGGAAAACATTGCCCTGATTGCGGCAAGCTTCTTTTCTCGCGCCGCATAAAGGGGAAAGGGCAGAAACTTACCTGTCTGAATGAAAAATGTGGATACAGCGTAGACCTTCTCGATGAGGAGAATATTCCGGAGAATTGATATCCACTGTTTTGGAGGGATGTTGGACGAACTGATCGATCTTTTTATGCGTTATCTGGATTCGGAGAAAGGATATTCTCCGTTAACGATCAAATCGTACGGCAAGGATCTTGAACAGTTCTGCACGTATCTTGAGTCGCGCGGATTGATGACGGATTCTCATGACTCATCAAAGATCACTTCGCGCGTTATACGGGATTTTTTCGATGAGCTGTTCGATCAGGCGCTCGCAAAAGCAAGCATTGAACGGAAAGTCTCCACGTTGAAATCGTTTTTCGGATTCCTCCACCGGCGCGATCTGATCGCGGTTGATCCCTCATCCGGTGTATCGTTTCCACGTAAGGAAAAAAAACTCCCTCATGTTCTTCACGGCTTCCAGGTTGAACGGATTCTGAATTTCACTATCGAGTCTTTCCTCGATTGCCGCGACAGAGCCATGCTTGAACTTTTCTATTCAACAGGCGCGCGCATTTCGGAGATCGCGTGCGCGGAGACAGTTGATCTTGACATTAAAGGACGCCGGATGAAGGTAGTCGGAAAAGGATCTGTTGAACGGATCGTGTTTCTCACTGATGATTCCGCCGTGTGGCTCGAGCGGTATCTTGTTGAAAGGGATAAGCGTTTTGCAGACAAGGCCGATAGGATATTCGTAAACGCAAACGGCCATCCGATAACACCGCGCGGCATATTCTATGTGATTAAGAAAAGGGCATGCGCGGCGGGATTCGTCGATTATGTGTCCCCGCATACTTTCCGACACACGTTCGCGACTGAACTTCTCAACAACGGCGCGGACATACGTGCCGTGCAGGAGATGCTCGGTCACGCAAGCCTGTCAACCACCCAGGTGTATACGCATACGTCGAAGAAACGTCTCTCTGAAGTGTATGACCGGTTCCATCCCCACGCGCGTAAAGACAGCTGATCTTTCCGCTGTCTGTCTTGCGTTATTTTTTCGGCAGAAACCACGGATCGGCTTCGTACCTGTCGTATGCATCCGCATCCCCTTTGTCGTACACCACCACAAAAGAAAGATCCCCGTTCGCGGTGAGCGTCGGTTCGCCTACTCCGGCTGTGTTACCCGCGCTTATTACAAGCTCTTTGACGCCCCATGAATTCCAGTCATTTGCGGTAGTCTGTTTTTCTCGGAATATGGCGAGTTTTCCGTCGGTATGCGGTGCGGAGTAGTAGAGATACCAGTCACTGCCGCTCTTGAATAGATGAGGCTGATGCTCCTGAGCCGTGGTGTTTACCGATGATACGTTAGTCGGTACTGACCATGTTGTTCCTCCATCCGAGCTTGTCATATACCAGATATCATGGCTGCCGATGTTTCCGGTATAATTATCACTATCAAAGAAAAGAACAAAATTGCTAGCGTCGATCATTTCCAGATCGGGATTGTCCTCATTTTTTTCATACATTGATGAAGAGGATATAAAGTAAGTTGAAAAATCAGACGCGCCGGTTGATGCCGGATTAAGTGCCGTGTTTTTGACGAACCAGATATCGGTGTCATAGCGCGCGGTCGGTCCGGTGAAATTATGGTTTGAAGTATATACAAAAAACTGGAGTGTGTTCCCGCTTTTTCCGACGGCGTGAGGAGCTCCTTCGCTGTAGACCGCTTGGGAAATATTTGAGTTGATCCATGTCGGAAACGGTGTTTCTGTGCGAGTAGAGAATGTCTCCGTGAATCCACGATGTTCTTCCCGCCGGGTTGGTCACAAGATCCATTCCGAACAGTGGCCCCCTGAGATACGAGCCGAACTGATCGGGATCAAGTCCCGCGAGATTGAAAGAGAGGATATCCCCGGGAACATAGACGCAGTAAAGATCGAGGCCATCTCTGCTTATACAGATTCCGTCCTCCCATCCCATATTGGAAAGGGGCTGACGATACGGAGTTCCGAACTCAGATGTGAGAACAACAACAGGAGCCGCATTAGTTTTGATGTTTCTCCATTCTTCAGTCATTTCGTCAATGTGATCTTTCGGATTGTCTCCGCATGTGGTGAGTAGGGCGCATAATATGATCAAAGCGGGAAGTGCGGTTTTTTTCATACATTTGTACTCCTTTGAGTGGTGAGGGAGAATCAATTACCTTCGTCATAAAGTCAAACGTTATTTGCGCACATCTAATCTATGATGGTGTGCTGAGACATGAGTGTGTATAAAAAATAAAAACCCGGGTTTGCCGGGTTTTTATTTTTTATAGCGGTTACTCGATATTGTCCGTGTCGTCGGTCTGCCTGTTTTTACCGGTGAATCTGTAATGGATTTCGTATGCGACAAGCGAGATGAACAGCACCACGTTAACTCCAATCCAGACGTTTTGTGATATGCCTATTGATTTGTAATTTCCTCCGGCGAGCATAATGCCGGTAATGAGCAGAATGCCCATGATTATAGCGCCTATAGTACTCATGTGTGGACTCCATAGTTTAATAAATTCGCATGTACATGCGTGTTATGAAATGATGGGAACTACGGAGTATTCAGAAGAATGTTGATGTGCTGAAACGCGGAAATCTGAAGATGGCCCGGAATGAAGGGGTATAGTGTTCGGTATGGAACGATGAAGGGAAATCATGTATGTCAGAGGTTGTGATTGTCTCAGGAACAATTCCCGGAGTTGATATGTTCAGCCGTGGTTTGTCTGAAAAATGTGACTGTGATATCCACGCGACTGTTTCAACCGCGCAAAGCGAATACCGCGTGGTTTCGGATTTCGCGATGTGCGGTATTTCAACAGGTCGAACCGCGGATGCGGTTGCGGCGCACAGAAACGCCGCAATAACGGATATTGCGCGCTGACGGATATTATTACGGGATGTTCTCTGAATACGGTTCACGTTATGTGCCGATGCTTACGAATCAAGTTTTCTGATTTTGGAATCAGTTTGCGCATTGATTGCTTCAGTGATTTCATCTTCCGAAAAATGGTATGATTTGTTGCAGAATTTGCATTCAACGTGCGCTCCCTTGTCTTTCTCGCGCATGTCAGTAAGTTCCGCGGTATCAATGGAGCGCAGTATGGATGTAATCAATTCGCGTGAGCAGCCGCAATGATGCGCGAGCGGGGAGGTTTGGGTGACTTCAACCGCTGTATTATCGAGGAGTGCGGAAAGATAATCCGACAGCGGTTCGCGGGCGATGAGTGCGTCACCGAGCGAACGATGCTGCGCCGCGAGTTTTGACTCAATAAGCGCGATTGATTTTTCCGATGTGTCGGGAAATGTCTGAATGAGGATTCCACCCGACGCGGTGATTTCCAGATCTGAACCGAAGTTGAGCGCAAGAATCACCGCTGAGGGTCTCTGCTCTGATGAGGTGAGGTAGTACGCCGTGTCGGTTGCGAGTTCGCCCTTGACCAGGTGGGTGACTCCCGTGTACGGTTCTTTCATACCGAGATCTTTTGTTACCGTGAGAAGTCCCGCTCCGATGGCCTTTGAAAAATCTATCTTACCCAGATCTGTTTCCTCGTCGATCCTCGGCCGTTTAACGTAACCCCTGATATTTCCCTTGGCGTCGGCCTGAACATGTATCTCCATCAACGGTCCGCTTCCCTGTATTTTATACGACAGGCTCTGGTCGGAATCCATCTGAAGGGAAGAGGTCAGAAGAGCCGCGGCGCTTATGCTCTGCCCGAGCGCCGATGACGCGTTCGGGGTCGTATTGTGAGCCGTGCATATTTCCCGCGCTGTATCAAGCGTATCAACGGCATACGCGCAGAGGTTCAGTTCAGGGAGCATCATCCGTATCAGATAATCTTTGGACATTCAATGTCCTCCATGATGGTATATTCGATATGAACGGAAAAACGTTTTGAGAGCCAATCAATATTGGATCTGCGATCGCCGATATATTCCTCGCAGCATGTGCGGGGAAGGGCAATCTTGATTTTTCCATGCAGTGAGGATAATTCCGCGCGCATGATAATAGTTTCAAGCTCATTTCGTCTGACTCGGGATTTTGCGAGGAATCCGAATGAAGTATGATAGGGACCAGCGATAACGGATAGCCCTGCGTTTTCCATGGGATGGATTCCCGTGCGGATCACATTTATACCCCTCGAGGCGAAAAATGACAGAAGTTCAGCTGAGTATTCTACCGCGTCCTCAAGACTCAGCGGGGTGTAACTTCCCTGCCGGTAGAGCGACTCAAGTTCAGTGTCTGCGATGACGAGCACAGGATAAATGCGTATTCCAGACGGGTTGAGCGACGCGGCGGCTTCGGCGGAGGAGCGGATGGTTTCGGCTGTTTCTCCCGGAAGTCCGATCATAAGCTGTATTATCAATTCAAGACCGGCCTGTGTGATGTATGATGACGCATTGAGTATGTCGTTTCTCGAATGTCCTCTTTTTGATTTCTCGAGAATTGCATTGTCGAATGATTGTGCGCCGATTTCAACGGTGGTTACCCCGTATCGGAGAAGAAGATCAACCGTTGCGTTATCAATACAATCAGGTCGTGTTGAAAGGCGGATTCGGGAGATAAGCCCTTCCTTTCTGCATAACCATGCGGCATGAAGAAGTTCAGTCTGTCGGCTAATCGGGAGAGCGGTGAAACTTCCCCCGAAGAATGCGGCTTCGACAGTCGTATTGGACGGTATTTTTTCAGTATAGCGGACGATTTTTTCTCTCACAGCCGCGCTGTCTGTTCGTGGGGAAGTGCCCGCAATGCGGTGCTGATTGCAGAAAACGCATTGATTCGGACATCCCTCATGGGGTATAAAAAATGGAATTGTAATATGTTTATTCATAGGGTATTTTTACAAAAAAATTGTTGCCACTTATGGGCCCTCTGCGGGTTAACTGAATAATTAGATAAATTAGCCGAATGCTTAAACACCGCTTTCGGCGGGAGCACCGAATGAGAAAGATTGTTTTATCCATACTTATGATGTCAACCTCCTTTCATTTTGCGTTATTGGCGGAAGACAGTATTGATACAGCTCAAAAGAATGAAATACCGGAGGTCTTTGCGTCAAAAGGCGGAAAATTCACTCTTGAGCAAGCGATACGGCTCGCTCTGGAACGGAACCATGATCTTCTGAGCACGCGTCTTGAAGCGGCTATGAGCGATTCCCAGACCCGTCAATATGACGCGAAATATGATATTTACCTTAATGCCTCCGCCGGAATTGAATATCAGAAGACCCCAAAAGCAATGTACGGGAGTGAAGGATATAAAAATCGTACCGCATACACGGCTGCCGGTTCTATCGCGAAAAGCTTTTCAACGGGAACGACATTCACCGCGGGAGTCAATCAGACTAAATCAGACGCAAGCATCGTCACCAGGGATGCTTCAGGAAAATATATCGATTCAGGTACCCGTACCAGTTATGTGCCGGTTATGTTCGCGAGTATTGAACAGGATCTTCTTAAAAATTCTTTCGGAGTGAGTGATCGATCACAACTCCGGGTACTTGAAAATGCGTCGAAGATGCAGAGAAACGGTCAGATTCAGGTCATATCTTCTCTTATTACCGGAACTCTTGTTGATGTGTGGAACGTGTCTCTCAAAAAATCAGCGCGCGATATCGCGGAGCAGACGATGAATGAGACCAAGCGCGTTCGTAACGTGGTAGCGGGAAATGTACGGCTCGGTATCAGTGAAACGTATGATCTGAATCTCTACAACGCGATGTTCGCGGGGTCGGAGGCGACGTTTATGTCAGCCGAACAATCCTACCATGACGCGGTAAGAAAACTGTTCCGCACTTTCAATTATGAAATTAATGGTGATATCCCGGAACTGAATGATCTCACAGTCCTGTCGAATTCGTATTCAGATGTAAATGTCGAGGCGGCGATAAAGACCGCATTCGCAAAAAGGATGGACTTTATCAATGCGCAGATCGCGCTCGAGAGTGCGAAAGATTCTGTGACGCTCAATACAAGTGATTCACTTCCGTCACTTGTGGTCAGCGGTACGGTTTCATCAACCGCAGTAGAGGAATCTCTCGCAAAGGCCAATACAAAGGCATCAGCGCTGGACACTCCGACATATCAGCTGAAGGTCGCGGCGAGTTATCCGCTTCAGAATACGGCCAAGGGAACACAGCTGCGGGACAGCAGATACAAGGTGCGGCAGGCTGAACTCAATCTTGAAAGAACCCGCCTTGAAGTCAAAGATGATGTGGTGAGTAAAGCCGAGCAGATTAAAGTGGGTCATACCGCGTATCTGAAAGCGAAGATTGCCCGCGAGGAATCGGAGCGTTATTATAGAAGCATTCTCGCGAACCTGAGAATGGGAAAGATATCCATCGCGGTGGTCAAGAACGCTCTTGACTCGCTGAACTCAAGCCGACAGACGGAGCTCAATGCGCTTGTTCAGTACAATGTCCTTCTTCTCCAGTTCGATCTTGCGACAAATGAGCTTCTTGAAAAATACAAAGTTGATGTGGATAAATATATCGCCGACGCGAAGTGATAGTATCAAACGCACAAAAGAGACCCTGTCGGAACGGACAGGGTCTCTTTTGTATTTAGTTTTTTTTCTCCCGGGTTTTCTCTATACGTGTTATATCCTTTCTGAATGAGTTCTCATCAGCCGGTTTCCATTTTTTTCCGTATTCCCGGCGCATGATACGTATTGTTTTATCAGGAGTTAATCCCGTATTGCTGTGATACCGTTTCCAGAAACTTTCCCACCATCCCGGCGGTTGGAACTTGGGACCGATGTATTCCGTGGGTCTGCGTGTGTTTCCTTCCGTGACGAGACTTCCCGCGTATGAGGAACTTTTATACACGCGGTCAATCTGCGCGCGGATTTCCTTGACATCGTTTTCCGAAACCTCGCCGTTACTGGTCGCCTTGTAGAACTGCACGGTGACCCTGATTGGATAATTTTCATCGCGTTCTATGTCTATATCATCCATCTCGGTGAATGGCCCTTCAACTTTTCCGTGTCCGATGACCGCATTCTCAACATCGCTTTTTTTTGCAGATGGAGCTTGCGCTGACTTGGCTGAGGATTCATCCATTTTTGATTCGAACATGACTTCATGCCGCATAGGTCTTTTCTGTTTAAGCGGGATCTGGATCAGCATAACCATGTTCAGTCCGGCGTTTCCCGCGGCTGATGATACTTCGGTGCTGTTTGATCCGTTCTTTTTTTTGGTCTCAGAAATGAACTCACTCAGACGTTTTCCCGTAAGTGATGTCCGACTGCCTTTATGATTGAAGAATAGACGTTGTCCCCATGTTTGTCCCGCGTCGAAACGGTCGCGGGTATTGTCTATAATCGTAGCGCTGGTACCTTCGCGTGTCGCAAGAACTGCGAGTACCGCGGGATCTTTCTGATATGATTGATAATTGAAAAGAACCGGGTTGAATTCGGCGATACCCTTTTTAGGTACGGGCAGAAAGCATGCCTGCGCGCTGACAAGGACATGAGTGTCTCTTTTTGCGAATAGTGATTTCCTGTCTCCCTTCCATGAATAGGGTTTGCTCATGTATGAGCGGATATTCTTCAGGTATTCGGTGAGGGTTATCCTCTTCAGTCTTTTTCCTTTTTCATTACCGACAAGAAGGTAAAAAGAATCGGGAGAAATGTCGCAGCTTTTATCATCAAAATTCGGGAAACGGATTACCGGCATACAGGTGAGTGAGTACGTTTCACTGACGGGATCTTTGTGCTGTATTTGAATGGTCATATCACTAATATTGGGACCTACACTTGATCCCTTGTATCGCCCGGTGTCTTCCCATGTCACATTCAGAATTGAAAGACCATGCTTATTCGCGATTGAGGCCGCATTTGAATTGCTGACCATTGATGCCGTTTGTGCGATAACATCGGCGTACGATACGTTTTTCGGTGTTTCGCCGGCCTGTGCGGGCGGAACCTGAATAAAAACAAAAAGGAAAAGTGCGATAGATGAGAACGTCAACGTTAATCGATTTGTTGCCTGTGTGCAGAAAAGTCTGCCTGAGATAGTGAAAGTCATATATTCCTCCCGCGTGTATCTGTATGACGATATTACGGGCGTTTTTGTTCCGCATTATCTGAGCCTGTATTTCTGAGCGAATTGACAATAGTGCCGGATCTCGTGTACCATATGATCAATAGAGAGGTTTGAAGATGAAAAAGACATGGAAGATATTCGGGATTGTCTCGGCTGTGGCTGCGTTTGTGTTCTGTGAAGCGGGAGGAATTTACATATTCGCGCATGCCGGTTTCGCGAATGATAACATCCTTGAAACCGGCATCGGGCTCTATTTTATCGGCAAAGGGCTGTTTGTCGGACCGATGCTTATTCTGACGGTTCTTAAGAAATAAGGCACAGCTGAAAATACCGTAGATACAGAAAACCCGCACTTTCATGCGGGTTTTCTGTATCTGGAATAAACGTTTGTTACTTGTTGCGTGCTGCTCTTTTTTCAGCGGCAGCTTTAACCACTCTTTCCTGGACTTCTTTAGGTACCTGGAGGTACTTATCGAATTCCATTGAGTAGCTTGCGCGGCCGGATGAGAGAGAACGGAGCTGTGTTGAGTATCCGAACATTTCCATGAGAGGAACATATCCGTATACTTTCTGAGCTCCCTTGCGGAAACGGCGCATTTCTTCGATTTTACCGCGGCGTTTGTTGAGGTCACCGATAACATCTCCGATATAATCGTCCGGAGTGGTGACTTCAATCTTCATCACGGGTTCGAGGATAACCGGTTCAGCCTTCAGGAACGCTTCTTTGAAGCAGATTGAAGAACAGAGACGGAACGCCATATCTGATGAGTCCACATCGTGGTATGAACCGAATGTGAGAACCGCTTTGACGTCGATAACCGGGTATCCTGCGAGAATACCGTCTTCGAGAGTTCCCTCGAGTCCTTTTCTGACCGACGGGATGAATTCCTGGGGAATAACTCCGCCCTTGATCATATCCACAAACTCGAAGCCCTTTCCGGGATTCGGTTCAAAACGGATAACGGTATGCGCGTATTGACCGCGGCCGCCGGACTGTTTGACGTACTTGGTTTCCTGCTCAATTTCTTTGCGCATTGTCTCACGGAAAGCAACCGACGGTTCGCCGACTTCAACTTCGAGGCCGTACTCTTCTTTGAGACGGTCAACCATAATCTCAAGGTGAAGCTCTCCCATTCCGGAGATGATGGTTTCCGCGGATTCCTGATCCACGTGGATGTGGAACGACGGGTCTTCCGCGCCGAGCTTATGGAGACCCACGCCCATCTTTTCCTCATCAGCCTTGCTTTTCGGTGAAACTTTCATTTCAATCACAGAAGGCGGAATATGGATTTTTTCAAGGACGACAGGATGCGTCAAGTCGCAAAGAGTGTCTCCGGTTTTCGTGTCTTTCATACCGATAAGCGCAACAATTTCGCCCGGACCCGCTTCTGTAAGCTCCTCACGATCTTTCGCGTGGATACGGAGAATACGGCCGATACGCTCTTTCTTTTCTTTGGTAGAGTTTATAACGGTGATACCGCTGGTAAGCTTTCCCGAATAAATACGTACGAAAGTCTGCTGTCCCACGTACGGGTCATTGATAATTTTAAACGCAAGCGCGCAAAACGGTTCCGATTCCGAAGGACGGCGATCGTGAGTTTTGGTGATATCATTGATATCTGTTCCTACAACAGCTCCGACATCAATCGGTGAGGGTAGGTAGTCGAGAACCGCGTCAAGAAGATCCTGCACACCCTTGTTTTTGTACGCTGAACCGCAGAACATCGGAGTGATGAGCATTTTGATTGTGCACTCACGAGCGGCTTTTTTAAGGAGCTCAAGCGGAACTTCCTGCTCGTTGAGGAAAAGCTCTCCTACTTCTTCATTGAAGTCGGCGATCTTTTCGATGATATGCTGTCTTCCCGTTTTTGCGGCTTCAATAAGATCGGCGGGAATTTCTTTCTCGATGCGTTCGTTTTCACCGGGGTAGTAAATTGCCACCTGACGGATAAGGTCAACCACGCCGGCGAAGTTCTCTTCAGCGCCTATAGGGAGCTGGAAAGGAACCGGATTCGCGTCGAGGTATTTTTCTATCTGATTGACGACATCGGCGAAATCAGCACCGACGCGGTCCATCTTGTTTACGAATACGATACGGGGAACCTTGTAACGGTCAGCCTGATTCCAGACGGTTTCCGACTGGGGCTGAACACCGCCCACTGAGCAGAACACACCGATCAGTCCGTCGATCACGCGCATTGAACGTTCCACCTCAATGGTGAAGTCCACGTGTCCGGGAGTGTCAATGACGTTGATCTGATGGTTTTTCCATTTACAGGTAACGGCCGCGGACATGATCGTGATACCGCGCTCCTGCTCCTGTTTCATGAAGTCGGTTGTAGCTTCTCCATCATGCACTTCACCGATTTTCCGGTTTGATCCGGTATAGAAAAGAATACGTTCGGTACAGGTCGTTTTTCCCGCATCGATATGCGCGGCGATACCGATATTTCTTAGTCTCGTGAGTCCCATATTTCCCTCTTGCGCTGTTTTTGTTCTGATGGCATTCAGATAAAAGCTGTTCTCCTGTGATTCTGAACGGGGAGAGTGCTTTTACCAATTTTCCCATCTGACTGCTTTGATATTGTTTCAAAGTGGTCTTATTTATGTTAGCCGATACCGCAATAAGCGGATCGTGAAAACGTTCGATGTGTTCCGTGTTGTCTGATGCCGTTGTTGAAAAACCCGATTTTCGAATCAAAAAAAGGGGGAAGCCGGCTTGTTCAGTTCCTGAAAAAAAGAAAGTTCATCGCGTCAAGATTAAGTACAGGTGTATAGTTGTCAATGAAAAATCTCAGGGGAAGATTCAGCGTTTTAAACATGCCGGACGGCTTTCCTGTGTGATAGTTCGGGACTTCCGGCTCCTCTATTAAATCGCGCGGCGGTATATTATGTTGACTGTCGGAACCGTCCAATTATCTTTATCCGCACGAATGAATGACCCTTTGTGACACGTTGAGAAAATGCGGGAAGCATCGGCGGAATAGTGCGGACGGATCAACAAGGTGTCGGAATAGCGCTGTTGCGGGATGTGCAGTCCCTCTGCAATTATGAAATAATCCGGAATGGAGGAGCCATGATTTTAAACAGTAAACCGGCTAAATATTGGGGTGTGAATATTGTTGATTCTTTTGTTCTGCAGTCTGAACGGCTTGGAGCAAAGCCCCTTGTTTATTACAGGGAAAACGGCGCATATACAACCAAAAGCTGGACTGAGATGAGAGAGATAGTCGATGATATCGCGTCTTATCTGATAACCGCGGGGATCAAGAAGGGGGATCGGGTAGGAATCTTTTCATTCAACTGCTGGGAATGGTGGGCGGCCGATATGGCATCGCTTTCAGTGGGGGCGGTGACTGTTCCATTGTACGCGACAAATTCGTCTGAAGAGTGCCGTTATGTGCTTAATCATGCGGGCGTGAAGCTGTGTTTCTCCGGGAACGAACAGCAGACGGAAGCACTCCGGACTATCAGCCGTAAACTCCCTTCAATGAAAAAGACAATCACATTTCATGATACTCCGAAGAAGACAAGTCTGATTTCTCTTGATGCGGTGATTGAGGCGGGCCGTAAGGCGAAGAAATATAAAGAGGTTGCCGCGAGAAGAAAAAAAATAAAGGGAAGCGGCTGTGCGTCCATTGTCTATACTTCAGGAACAACGGGAAACCCGAAGGGAGTGATGCTATCACATGATAATTTTTACTCCAATAGTGTTCAGCTGCTCGATACATTCGGTCCGCAGTTGGATGAAGATGATGTGTTCCTGTCGTTTCTTCCTCTCTCTCATGTACTCGAGCGCACCGCGGGATACTATGCTCCAATCCGGAGCGGCTGTTCAGTCGCGTTCGCGGAAAATTTCCGGACGATTCAGCGCGACCTTCAGGAAATACAGCCGACAGTTATCATCTCCGTTCCCCGTCTGTGTGAAAAAATTCATGCGGGATTCCACTCGACTGTCTCGTCATATTCATTCATTAAGAGAGCGATTATCCGCTGGGCGCTGCGGGTTGGGCAGAAGAATATTCCAAACCTCTGCGCGAACCGCCCGGCTGCGGGAATGCTCGCGAAAACACTCGCGTTTTGTGACGCGAATGTGTTTGGTCCTCTCAGACGTGAAATCGGTTTCAGCCGGGTGAGGATCTCTATTTCAGGAGGCGGCCCTCTTTCGTATGCTGACGGAGAGTTTTTCCTGTCGATTGGAGTGAATCTGTTTGAAGGGTACGGACTTACCGAAGCGTCTCCTGTGACGAATGTGAATCCTGTTGGTAAGATCAAACCCGGAACTGTCGGCCCCGCGATGAGCATGACCGAAGTTAAGATCTCTGACGACGGGGAGGTTCTTATTAAAGGACCCCAGGTTATGATGGGGTATTATAAGGACAAGGCGGCGACGAAAAACGCATTTGATCGTAAAGGGTATCTCCGGACAGGTGATCTTGGTATCCTCGATGAAGACGGGTATCTGACGATAACCGGTCGTATAAAGGATATTATCGTTACGGCAGGAGGGAAGAATATCTCTCCGCAGAATATTGAGCTGTCCCTCCAGCAGTGCAGATATATCGAATATGTGGCGATTGTGGGAGACAGGCGGAAGTATCTGTCGGCGCTGATTATCCCGGATTTTAACGAACTTGAGAAATGGGCGAAGCGTCAGAAACTCTCATTCTCCGGTCGTGAGGAAATGGTTAAAAGTCAGGAGGTTCGGACTCTGTTTTCAGAGCAGATCGACTCAATGATGAAGGATTTCGCGCGGGTTGAGCAGGTGAAGTCATTCGCGCTGATCAGTGATGTGTGGGGCATTGATACCGGTGAGCTTACTCCGTCACTCAAAATCAAACGACGCGTCATTGAATCGAAATATGAGAAGCTGATCGACGGTTTATACGTTGAAAACAGATGATATTCAGCAATAGCTGAAAAATTAATTGACAGTAGTTCGGGTGAAGCGCTATTGCGGACACCTGTTCCGATGTGCCCGTCCTTGTCCGGCAGTACCAGTGCCGAGAAATGATATACGGCGGGTGTTTCAGACGATTTCAATTTTTTCTGCAATCACAGGTGAGGATACTAATGGAACTTTCAGTATGCAAGACATGCAAGCATCATATATGCGTTCTTGGCGAAAAGGTACTTTGCGGTTTTACTATCGACCGAACGGAACGCGCGATAATGAAAACTCAGGAAGGCGGAAAGAATGTCGCCGGTTGTCCCCGCGAAAAGACAGGCGGCAGCGGGAAGAAGGATAAATAAGGAGCCTCTGTCCGGCACATCTCACATTGGTGTGCCGGTTGATTCCATCCGGTTCTTCTCCGTTTCTATCTTTCCTCAGGCGAAAATTTCCAGAAAAGTCCTTCCTGCACAAAGTGCAGTTCAATACCGTTGTCGGTTCGTATGACAGCCTTCTTCCCGCTCACGGATATTGACGTGATTATCTGGTTGAAACCTTCGATTACAGGATCACCACCGTTTATTGCCGCATAATCCAGATTGATTCGTACGAAGTCGCGGATTGAAATCTTTCCTTCCACGGGAATCGTTCTCGTTTCATAGAGCTTTTTCCTCTGATCGGCGCTCATCCCGTTGATAAGCTGAACAGCCTCTCCGTACGACGCGAGCGTTTTCTTCGAATACAGAGCAAGCAGTGTATCAACGTCTTTTTTCTGATACGCGGAGCGAAGCGTCTCGAATGATTCCTTCGGTGAAAGAGGACGAGGTGTGCCGCATCCGGTGCCGACTGCGGCGGAGATGAGAACGGCGATGACGATTGAAAGAGCTGATGATGCGTTCAGTATGCGCATGGTGTGTTGTCTCCTGGTGTGATGATCATATTGTCAATAAGACGGGTGTTCCCGAAATATACGGCAACGGCGAGAACCGATGTGCGTGAAATCGCGGATACGGGAACGAGTGTCTCATAATCGACGATTGTTATATAGTCAATGCGTTCCGGGGTACCGTTTTTTTCAATGACGGATCGGACTTTGCTTTCTATTGCCGCGCAGTCTGTTTCCCCCGCGCGGATACATTCTTCAGCTTTTTTGAGTGACTGGTGAATTGAAAGAGCTCTTGTTTTCTCATCGGGTGAAAGAAGCGCGTTGCGGGAACTCATCGCGAGTCCGTCCTTTTCACGGATGATGGGCGCGACACGGATATCAACGGGGAAGTTGAGATCAGTTACCATTTTCCGGAGGATCATGACCTGTTGAATGTCTTTCTGTCCGAAGAAAGCGATATCGGGCTGAATGATATTAAAGAGCTTCGCCACGACTGTGCATACTCCCTTGAAGTGTCCGGGGCGTGACGCTCCGCAGAGATATGCGTCGAGTTTTTCGGGAACGACGTATGTCAGGTGGTGGTGATACATTATCGAATCATCCGGAAGAAACACCATGTCGCATCCGTTCTTCGCGATAAGCTCGATATCTTGATCGTAATCGCGCGGGTATTTGTCAAAATCTTTCGGATCATTGAACTGGATTTTATTCACAAAGATGCTCATCACGCGGAATGACGCATTGTCGCATGACAGTTTCAGCAGTGAAAGGTGTCCTTCGTGAAGAGCGCCCATCGTGGGCACGAATGATATTGTGTGCCCTTTTGCTCTCGCGTCACGGACGGCAATCCTCGCTTCTTCAATTGTTCTGCATATATTCATCGGTCGGCTCCGTACGTTTTTTTCTTCCGCGCCGAGACAACCATCATGTCGCCCATGCGGAAATGTCTCGCGCAGAAATCCGCGATGCGTCGTACTGTCGATTTCGGTTGTGCGAAACCGCTCCCGTACGTGAAGCTTTTTTTCACGGAGAATCCTTTCTTTTTAATGATACGTTTCATATTTGAAAGAGAAAAGAAATACAGGTGTTCCGGAAAATTATAGAACCGCCATTTGGCGTTGAAATATTTCTGAAAAGAAATTCCTCCCTGCCGGCATGTTGAAACGATGAGCATTCCTCCCGGTGCGAGATCATGAAACGCTTTTCTGAAAGTAAGCTCCGGGTGATGCAGGTGTTCAATTGTCGCCCACAGCGTTATCAGGTCGAATTTTTCGAGATACTTTATTTCGAGATAATTACCGTTGAGGACGTTGAGCCCGAGTTTTGTTTTCGCGAAATCGGTGCAGGGGCGTGAGATGTCGATGCCCTGCGCGTCCCATCCTCTGTTTTTCATGTGCGCGACAAAATACCCCGCGGCGCAGCCGATATCGAGCGATCGTTTTGTCTTTGAGAGCGATTTCTCGTACTTGTCAAATCCCGCGTCTTTGAGGTTGAGCCTGATTACCCGCTCGATTTCACGTCTGGTGTCTTCAGCGAAATAATTATCGTATCCGCGATCCGTGCGGGTGAGGAAATAGCTTCCTTCGTAATATCGGGCGACTTCTTCTTCTGTAGGCCGGGGATGAAGAAATTCAAGACCGCAGCGGGTGCAGGAAACGAGGGAGAATGCCGTACCGTCTTCACCTTTTTTCTGAAAACGGGGAAGTCCCGTGACACCGCCGCAGATAATACATTCCGGAATACTCAGATATTTGTTGTTCATAATGATACCCGCGATTTGTCAGCCTGAAGGCACAGTCTCCCGAAGGCGTGACTCGGGAATGTTCCCGGTACCGGCATTTGTCAATTAATAAAATGCGTAATGCGCGGGTTAGGGGCTGTCGTATACCTCGATTTGTACGTCACACCCGGTCAGAACACATGATGAAAACAATGTCTCCCGATCGGAAATATTTGACAATAGTCCGCGTCTGTCATTGACTGCCATTAAGAAAGGACAGGATGTTGCGCAAACAACGGTCAGCCGTAGTGTTGCGGAAGATCTCTCGTCAGCAGTAATACGAATAATACAAAAACAGACAGGTGTTTCCATGAAAGAGTTTTTTACCGTTTCATATTCAGACGTTTCGGGGATGAAGCGTCTTCCTCCCCGCGATCAGGGACATTATCTTCCGTTCGATTCATATCCGCACGGATGTCCGTTAGGCGGTTTCGGTGCCGGAACATTCGGGCGTTCACCGCTCGGTGATTTCAACATCTGGCACATCAAGGTCGGTGCGCATATCGCGGAAGAGCTTAAAAGCTGCGCGTTTCACTCGTATCAGAAGCAGGGGGACAAAGTGTTCACCAATGTGCTGACAACCCGGCCGTATGAGGATGCGACTCTTTCGCGTTTCGCGAAACCGTATTCACAGAAAAAGGGGTATTACTCGGCAAGCTATCCTAAAGCCAAATACGTATTTGATGATTCCTCTAATCCGGTTGAGATAACTTGCGAACAGTTTTCGCCGATTATTCCTGACAATTATCGTGAATCAAGTTTTCCCGTGGCGGTGTTTGAGCATACGCTTCGCAATAAAACGAATGCTCCCGCTGAAGCGTCAGTCATGATGTCGTGGGCGAATATGACGGGATGGGGATTCAATGACATGCGTCCCGGCATTCAGGACAACTGGTTCAGTTTCGTCAAAGATACGAAAGACAAGGTGCACTTCGAAAAGTCATCCAAGGCCGGTAAAGAAAAGATCGCATCAGTCATCATGGGACAGAAGAAAAAGAAAGCGGAATTCGAAATGGACGGAGAGATCGCGATTGCCGTTGTCGGAGACGCGGTGGTATCGACTCAGCCGTATTTTTATGTCCAGGGTAAGGGAGAGGATCTCTGTGACCGCTTCTACGCGGATGGAGTCTTGAGCGGACACAATCCGCCGCGTATGATGGAACATCAGAGTTACGGAGCCGCTGTGGCCGGAAAAGTATATCTTTCGCCGGGCGAAACAAAAAAGGTGACCTTTATCCTCGCATGGGATCTTCCAATTGTACATTTCGGCGAGGGGATCAACCGTTATAAATATTACAGCAAGTATTTCGGCAAGACGGGAAAGAACGGCTGGGCGATGGTGCAGGAAGCCGCGAAGAAATATCAGCAGTGGTCAGCGCAGATTGACGCGTGGCATGACAGTATTGTGTCAGACAGCAAGGTTGCTCCGCTGATGAGCGAAAAATCCCGCAACAGATATTTCCAGATGCTCGTGAATGAACTCTATTTCCTCTCTGACGGCGGAACGTACTGGGATGCCGATACCGGTGATTTCGGACTGCTCGAATGTTTTGACTATCCGTTTTATGAAACACTTGATGTGCGTTTCTACGGATCGTTCCCGCTTCTGAAGTTCTGGCCGAAGATCGAACTCAGGATTATGGAAGATTTCGCGAAGACAATCAATCTCGAATATCCGGAGATGGTGCGTTTTCACATGCACACGGATGATCCGCATCTTCCGCTTCCTGAAAACAAGGCGGAGAAGATTCTGTGTTATGACCATAAAAAGGTAAAGGGATCATGTCCTCATGACCTTGGTTCTCCCAAAGAACATCCCTTCGGTCAGCCTGCGGGTTACACGTGGCAGAATACCAATTACTGGAAGGATCTCAACACCAAGTATGTTCTTCTCGTGTATCGCAATTACGTGTATACCGGTGATAAAAACTATCTCAAACGCCTGTGGCCTTCAATGCTGTCGGCGACCGATTTCATGCTGAAGATGGATAAGGACAAGGACGGTATCCCGGAGAACAGCGGGTATCCTGATCAGACGTATGACAACTGGATTATGCACGGTGTGTCAGCTTACTGCGGATCTCTCTGGCTGGCCGCGCTTCATGCGATGGTGCGCACCGCGGCGATTGTGGGGAAAAAAGCTGAAGCAGCGCGCATGCAGAAGATTCTGGAGAAAGCGACGACGGTATTTGAACAGAAGTTGTGGAATGGCGAATATTATGATTTCTGTGAAGGGAACAATGATATCATGGCGGATCAGTTGATCGGACAATGGTATTGCGATATTCTGGGAGAGACGAGTATTCTTCCAAAAGATCATATCCGCTCCGCGCTTGAAACCATCTACAAGAACAACTTCAAAGGAACAGTCCGCGGGAAGTGGGGAGTTGTGTCGGGGAAAACAAAAGAGAACAAGATGGTCGAAGAAGAGCAGGGACGTGATGTCTGGGTTGGCGCCAATTTCGCACTTGCGACTCTTTTTATGAAAAACGGAATGGAGAAGGAAGCTCAGGAAGTTCTTGATACCATGTCGGACATTATTTACCGCAGAGGCTTTTTCTTCCGTACTCCCGAAGGCTGGGATACTGAAGGGCAGTTTACCGCGACGATGTATATGCGTCCGAACGCGGTGTGGGCGCTGGAGTTCTGAAGACCGGAGTGTCCGGGTGACCGGATTTGATAGTATGAATATAAGAAGGGCGGGAGATATCCCGCCCTTCTTATATTAAAAAGTATAAAGTGTTATTCGAATTTTTCGATTATCATTTTTCGCTTTGGTTGTCTTTCCCATGCGCGTCTGAAGGATGGAGGACGAGATCGAAAAATCCGGGACGGTATTCGTACGGCATGAACGCGAGACTTCCGGCTATGGCGTTACGATTGAACAGCTGTGTCTCGTCTGATTTCCCGAGCAGTAATCCGTTGGAGAACATTATATACGTTTCTCCGGTAGTTTTTATCTCTCCTGACTTCAGTTCAATCTTAAATGTGTTCATGATCTCTTCGTTGAAAATGACAACAACATTTCCTCTTTCCCATTGTATTGAAGCGGCGATAATTGTATAAACTCCCGGTTCCGCATTGATTGAGATGTATCCCTTCTCATTTACTTCTTCCGATCGAATGATCGTTCCATCTTTTAGATTGCCCGCACCGGTGAGTCTTTTGAAATATACCGTAAATGGCTTCCGTACCTGATAGCGAAAATCATCCTGCAGGATAATACGGGCACTGTATACGGATTTTGTCTGAAGATCAGGTTTGATCATTTGCCCTGAGCAAGATACCGCGAATAGTGTGACAATAACTAAAAGGAATTTCATATTATCCTCGTTGATGGTAAAATTTGACTGGTTGATTATGATAGTTTAAAGATATCGATAGCACTGATATTTTCAAGGATTAAATGCGGGATTATGTTTCCTGAAGTACAAATGAAACGGATTGCACTTTTGTCATGTATAATATTACTGATGATGCGGCATATGCATTCCCGGTCAGACAGTCTGGCGGATATAGAGCATTTCATGATTTAAATAATGCATTTTAGGTGGAGTTGTGCAGAAATATCTTTACGTGTATTGGGAAATGAAAGATATTTCGTGGCACAACTCCAACAGAACATTTTTCGGTGTGACTTGTAGCATACATCATAAGGGCGGTTTGAAAAACGATGTTTTTAAAGCCGCCCTTGTGGGCAAACACTAATGAAATAACTGCTTTTTTGCTTTTTGAATAAGGGAAAAAGCAGTTATTTAAGTGCTCATAATCCATTCTAAAATGTTTATATCATATCGTGAAATGCTGTAACAGAAACAGTATTGACACATTATTAATAACTGAAGAAAATCATCGAGTTTAACAGGGGTGCCTTGCGAGGCTGAGATCAAACCCTTTGAACCTGATCCGGGTAATGCCGGCGAAGGGAGCGTGAATTGATTGTCCGCTATTCATAATAATTCAAACGCTTCTGCTTAGCTGTCATCGCCTCCGGAATCAAGGAGGTATTATGGAATTAAGGAATCTGTGTATAATCGTATCCGAGTTGTGCGGAAGTGAAGTCCCGCAGTGTATAATCAGTCAGCCTGTCGTAGTGGTGTTGTCATGCTGATAGACCGCGACCTTTATATGATCATGACGCATCCGCGTGTCGGATACAGGAAATTTCTTGAGATCTGTGTTGAGAATGAGCTTCCACTTGTTCAATTGCGGGATAAATCAATGAGCGGCCGTGAGTTGTGTGAAACAGTTTCAACGCTTACAGAGATTATCCGGGGAAGTTCGACGCGTCTTATTGTTAATGACAGGCCGGATATCGCCCTTATGTGCGGAGCCTCTGGATTCCATCTCGGGCAGGATGATCTTCCTCTTGATCTGGTGAGGGAGAAGTTCCCTGAAACGCGGAATCTTGTCGCGGGACTTTCAACTCATTCAATCGAACAGGCTGAGAGGGCATGGGCAATCAATCCTGATTATATCGGATTTGGACCTGTGTTTCCGACTACTGCAAAAGCGATTCCGGATCCGGCTGTCGGATTGGAATCAGTTTCGCTTGTTGCGGAAAGATCGCCATGTCCGGTTATATTTATAGGCGGATTGTTTCCGGAGAATATCGCCGAAGTTATCCATGCGGGTGCGAGGAATGTCTGCATGGTGAGATATATGAATGAGGCTGATGACCCCGCACGGAGGATAGAGGAGATAAGGCGGATGCTCCGCGACGGATGAAGTTTTTGAAAAGTTAAGGACGTGAGTAGTGATCGGCTCATTTCGCAGATTGCTCAATCCGGGATTTTATTTTCTGCGGTGAAAAATTAAAAGAATACCGATCTGATGAAATCGGGATCGGTATTCTTGTTGATTGTCAATATGGATCAGATTGACTGCGGCGTTTTTGTCGCGCAATCCGCGGTTTACTTTTTTAAATGGTACGATATCCTGTACCGTGGTGTCTGAAGTTCATCAAACCCGATCAGTATGATTTTTTTATTTTTGTGCAGAGTATTATTCAGTTCTTTGACCGGAATATTTCCTTTGTATACTGCAACTCGTGCGGCTCTGAATTTCGATAAACGTTTTGCTATTTCTTCTTTCGAGGTCCAGTTTCCCATGCTCTGCGGTGTGTTATTGATCCATGTCCGCATTCTGGGAATAAGTTCCAGTATGTCCAGAATTGAAGTGTTTTTGGGATAGAATAATCCGAGTACACCGGTTGAATAATTTCCGGATTTCGGATCAGTAGTATAAAAACGTATCGAATTAATATTTACTGAGCCCATCTGCTTGAGCAATTCAGATTCCGAAATAGCGGAGACATCGAATTGTCCTCCGTCTGTGCAGGTGGTTTCAGGTTTTCCCCATAACCGTGCGTTCTTTTCTTCTGAAGTCAAACCGAAGTCGGCGAAATCACCGATAACCGCCGAGCCTTCGACTGTCGCATGTTCAGACTCCGGATAATAGCTGAAGGAACCTTCTTTCCCGATATAGAATTTCTCATACTTCGTTCTGATATAGTTTATTGTTAATTCTTTTGTCTCCGCTTTTGTTTCGTCTGAAAGTCCGTTCCACAGATATCTCACGAGCGTTCTGATTGATTTTCCCGTTTTCAGATTCCATTCATGCCAATCGTCAAGATCACTGTCAGCGGGCAGTGGATCAATTTCTTTTAACATCGATTTCGCAAGCTGATCACGATATCGTAACGGAAAATCCTTGTGAATGTCATTTCCATTGCTGTCTACAAATGCTTTTAATATGCTTGAGGAATTTTGAGTATCATTTCTTGCCAGTTCTCCGTTTTTGAAACGCGGCCCCCAGAGTCCGGTCGCCGGATCCTGCTTGTCGTAAAACCATTGGAGTAACGCGTGTTTCCATTCGGGAGTTACCGGATACAGATTATATTTTTCAATAATAGCATCTTCGTAAAATAAGCTGAGTGTGCAGCGGGCGAAATGAAATGGAGTTTGCGGGAACTTTGTTCCGAGCCATCCTACCGTTGAAATGTCATCAAGATAACTGGTGAGTTTTTCCGGAGTATTGATTTCATCCATGAATTTGAGGGGATACTTCAGTTTGAACGGCTGTCCGGTTTCCTGCGACAATGCGTTGAGTTTATTGAGAATGTTCGCGGTAGGACTCGCGTAGGTGCAGAAAGGATAGGAATCATCCATGAACGCTCCGGTGTTCGGATTCTGCTGATCAAGATAAAAAGCCATTTCCTCTTTTTTATCCTTGAAAGCCGGCAATTTGATAAGTCCTTTCTTTGATTTGAGTTGTTCCTCTAAATAGTATAGTTTTGTATATGCGGTCCAGTAATTGCCGCGGTCAAGATAGTATACCGTTCCCAGCATTTTGAATTCAAACTCGGCCATATAATAGCCTTCTTCCTGGAGTTGTTTGTTGAGTTTAAACAATCCGGGTATCGAAGGGAAATTGGCAAATGCTGATATTGTCAGTGCCGCAAGAATCAGCGCTGATAGTAATGATACTTTTTTTAATTTAGTCATTTTAAAACTCCTTGCAATATGGTTAGGTGAAATAATCTGATACATCCATTATATTTGAATCAGTAACGTAAAGTTACTGCAGAACATAAGCCGCAGTGATTAATATCATATTTAAATAGTTTACCTTGCCGCTTACTTGATTGATCTGAATAAAAAGCATGTTCATCCTGCCTGTATTTCCATCATGGTCATTTGAAGTATTGTCTCGATTGCCATGTTATTTCTTGAATATCTCTTTAAACAATATTGATCCATCAACTGATCTGAATGTTAATTCCGCGTTATTTTCTTTTATATCAAGCTCGGTAAATCCTCGTGAGTTGCTCTTGAAAACAGACGGCAAATTCGGATCGTTGGTCAGATCATGCGGTTTGGCGGTGTTGCCGATGATCACACAGCGCGTCTCTGTCTTTCCCTTATACTTGAATAATTCAGCGTGGTGGTCGTGCCCCGACAAAACAAAATCAACGGGGAATTCATCCAGATAGGGGCGTATTATTTTCTGAAGTTCAGCTAACTCATTATCCTTGCCGTGTTCTCCCGAACTCCAGAGCGGATAGTGAAACACAAGAATGATCCATTTGCTGTCGTTTTTGCTCAATTCCTCGCGCAAAAATGTTTCGCGGTCGTCTGACCAGTTCAGATTTGAAAATGCGGTGGCGACATCAAGGAATATAATCTTGATTCCGTTGTATTGTACCGCATAATCGGAGTCGGGAAGGATGAATCCTCCCGTATTTTGTTTTATCACATTTTTTTCATCACTGTAATCTCTTTCGATATAGTAGCGCAATCCCTGATGATCGTGATTTCCGAATGTTGCGTAAAATCTGAGTCCAGACTTGATCAGCGGTGCGAAAGGCAGTTCGAATGCCTCGCTCATCCCGCCGTCCCCCCATATGTTCAGCATGCTTCGTGAACTGAATACTTCGGTTTTCAATTGAATATTATCGCCAGCTGATACGGCAAAGTTGAAAGGGTATTCGCCGTGCCGCTTGAACATCGCCTTGGATACCGCATACTGCCCTTCATTCGCATAACCCGCGTCAGAGTATAACAGAATGTGTGCGGATACGCGGCCGGATGAATCCGTTTCGGTTATGGATACATGATTAGACGCGCAGCCCGTCACGGCGATGACCGCGGTTATGACAAAGAAAAGCAATGTATGAGTAGTATCAGAGTGTTTTTGCATTTTCCTCTCCATTTATTGATCTTTCTCCAAGCTGTTTCAAGGCGTTACGGTAGTATGTTCCTCCGGCTCCGCCCGCGTTTATATGATGGTTTATAAATTGTATTATACGTTCTTTGCGTATCTGCGCCTCGGGAAATTCTTCGTCTGTCCAGAACCGTTTCTGTTTGTCGAAGTATCCTACGCGGGAGAGGAACGATGCTCCGAAGTATGTATACTCTTCTACGGAGTCATTCTCGAATGCCGTTTTTTTGAAAGAGCCGTCCGGCTGCAACGATTCCTTTAGACACCAGTTGAGCATTTTACGCATTTCTGTTTTCATTGCGTCCTGAAGATCCGGAGTCACGTACGGCCATGACAACCGAAAGAGCTCAACGACGTCCATGTTGTGATGATTCACGTATTTGCCGTTATCAAGCCATCCGCCATTGTTGAACTCTCGGTCTTTCATCGCGAGGGTGGTGGAGATGAGCTTCTGCCAGTTGATAACCTTTCTATCGAGATACTGAACTACATGGAATGTCATGCTGAGGCTGATTCTTTTTTTTACATCATTCCCTGTTTTATAACGATACGCAAGATAACCCGTATCCGGGTCAACAAGTTCATTCAAGATGAAATCCGTTAAAGCCCGCTTTAAACGGGGATGATACGGGTAGTTCGCAGGTTGGTTTCTCGTAACCATGCGGATAAGTGCGGAAATTGTTTCATTCAATTCGCGAGAGTTGTCGACTCCGTATTTATCTATGTCGGATACAGACAGGCGGCGCAGATGATTTGTAATTTCATCCGGAGAATTGATTTTGTCGAAAAAATGGATGGGGTATTTCGGTAATAGATCCTTTTCGGATAATATCTTTATCTGCTCATATGACGCGTCGAGCTTGAAGAACCATTCGGTGTACCATTTTCCCCAGCTCCCGTCTTTATCGGACTGCTCATCGTTCTGTCCGATAAATGACGGATCAGAGAGTACGCTGCGCAGATCTGAAAGGCGTCGGTCGATGCGATCGAAATCGCGCGTACTGTGACACAGCCAGTGCGTTTCGTGAATGATCTGATTCGCGGCAATATTTTTCTTTCCCTGCTTTTCGAGAACAGCCGCCTGCTTCTTCAATGGCCCAAGCTTTGAGAAATGGTACATTTTTCCCCGGAGATCAAAATTGACGATGTCGGAGCGGAGCACGGGCCATACGAGCGGAACGGCGAAATACACGTATGCGGTGATGCCGCATAAAAGTACCGGGATGATCAGAGCGGTAATTAGTATGATTCTTTTCATTAATTTCATCAGCCCCTCTCAGAACGCTTCTTTAATTTTAATGTAGATGCTCTTTTCTTTCTTTTCGTTAATCGCGAAGTCAAAACGCATATTGATGTTTTTCGCTCTGTTCAGTGTTACGCGGATTCCGATTCCTCCCGCGACGCTGGCGTCGGAGAAGAGATCCTTTCTCCTGTTTTCCGCTTCTCCCGCACCGACGAATACCGCCGCGCCGAATCTCCAGTATACGGGAAAGCGGAATTCCGTCTGACCCGCGAACATGTACTTTCCCGACATCTCGCTTCCGCCACGGAGGATGTCTTTTCCCTCGAGGTCTGGTATGTCATTAAAGGACAGGTTGCCCCAGCACGCTTTCCCCGACACCTGAAACGCGAGGACGCATTGTCCGAACAGAGGAATGTAATGTCTGTAATCGGCTTTGCCGGTGGTGAAGTCGTAGGAGCTTCCGATTGCTTTCGCGTGATAAACGAACGAGGTCGTGAAGATATTTCCTTCCCTGCGGTAATGCTGCCCTTTCGGAAGGTTTTTAATGGTGAGCTGTGCGCCCGCGCCCGATGAATATTTCTTTCCCGCTCCGCGGACGGTACGGTTCGCGTTTTCGTTGTCGAAATCAATGTCGCTGTATTGGAACTTGTATACGGGTCCGAAATAAAAAATATCGCTGAACTTGAACGTGGCACTCAGCTCAAGCGGCAGGAAAACCGCGTCGTAATCCATGTCAAGATAATCGTCGGGATAGTTCTGATAGCCGGCGACACCCTCGAGACAGCAGAAATTGTCCTTGAAGTACTTGCTGAAACCGGTCATGATGTCGTACTGTTTTTTAAGATTATAGGTGGAGTGAATCTCTATTTCGTCGAGATCCTGATTCGGATTATCGGGATCGAAGTAAACCACCGCGCCTGCGCCGATGGTGAGACTTGATTTCGAGTCATATCCGATGATGGGATGTCCGCCGAATCCCCAGCTTTCTTTTTTTTCGGGAGCGGCAGGAGTTTCGCTTTTCGTATCCTGCGCGTGAGCTTGAGATAAAAATAATACGCAGATGATTGTCACTGCTGTTTTTTTCATTTTTTCTTTCCTGTGATTTTTCTTAATTCGTGTAATGATTCTTCCGCCCATTCGATATGGGATTTCACGTCATGATAACCCCTGCTGACGGTTATCTTCCAGAACGGCAGAAGATCATCTTTTCCGATCTGGTTGAGCAGGGGGAGAAGTTCAGACTCGACGGCTTTTATTTTGTCGAAGTCCTCGCGATATTTCACGAGCCGTTGTTCTATCTGTGAGTACAGTTCTTCTGCGCCAAGAGTGGACAGGAGCATGACGCGGAGGAGAAACGCGTTCCTGTTATCTTCGTCGATTTTATCGGGAATGTCTTTCAGCCAATCCTTCAGATGACCGATTCCTTTTTTTGTTATACGGTAGATGCGTTTATGCGGACCTTTAGTGCTGGCTTCGTCGCTGGCGGTAACGTAACCTTTCGTCTCGAGACCTTTGAGTTCGCGGTATATCTGACTCATCTGGGCGGACCAGAAGAAGTTGATGGATTTACTGAAAAATGAATTCAGATCGTATCCGGTCATGGGCATGTAATTTAATATGCCGAGAATCGCGTGCGGTAATGACATCGGTTTCCTCCTTTTTCACTATTCAACAAGTGCTATAGAACATGTTGAATAGTGTCAAGTTTTTTTTAATCCCGGACGCCCGGTATTCTGAAAGCAACGGGGTGTGGGTTTTCGGGACGGTGAAAAATTGATTGCGTTAATTGAAGAATGACAGATCTCTATACTCACAGGAAAATCAATACATAAGGTATCGCTATGGCTCAGAAATTAATTAGCTTCAATGACGGAGACTGCATTATCAAGGCGGGGGAACGGCATCAGCGCATGTATATCATTCTCGAAGGAAGCGTCGAGATTGCGATTGACGAAGGGATGAAATCGGTAGTGCTTGCGAAACTGAAAAAGAACGATTTCTTCGGGGAAATATCCCTTATTCACAATATTCCGAGAAGCGCGAGCGCGTTTTCGAAGGGTGCTTCAAAACTCACATACATGGATTCTCTCGCTGAACTCGAAAGGGTAATGGAGAAGAACCCGAAATATACGAGGATGATGGTGATTGAACTCACCAAACGCCTCGCGGAGACCGACAGAATTCTACGTCGCGAACTCGGCGGTTACGGAAAGGCTGCGATATCCAATTTCACGTGGTGAAACCTGCGTCCGAACCGGTCGGTGATCCGCTCTTGCTTCTTGACTTGTTTCAACACAGGGAGTAGAAATGAGGAAGGATAAAGACGGTAAGTCATTAAGCATAATTTATTTTTTCCTCTTCCGTCGTAATGCGATTAGGTTTCAGCGGGCGGAACCGGGGAATAATATCCTGTTTCATGATTGAGATGTTCAACTGATTCGTTTTCTATCGGAGTCTTGCGGCGTATGGCTGACATATATTCCAAACAGGCGCTTATTTTCGCGGACGGGAAAATCCGTTCACTCGCCGGCGATGTTTTCCGTAAACACGGTTATATCGTCGGGGCAGGCATCGCGGACACCCCTGATGCGTTACGTCGTTCCCTTCTGGATGGAGTGCTTGTTTCATATTTAAGAGCCCAGATTATATCCCTGATCGAGCGGAAAGGGTATCCGTACTGTTTTACGGTGGAACTGCCGTACAAGCATCCGCTTCAGATACAGAAAGATCCTGACGGATACGCGCTTGCACGGTCGCTCATTCTTTCATTGCTCGTAATCGGAATGGAGCAGAAATACTCGGAAGGGAGGGCGAATCTCTTTGTGGTTTCGAATGACGTTGAACGGATCAGAGCGATCGACAATGCCCCTGAGTCCATTCTGTCAATTGTAGATCCGCAGAATGAGCAGATCAAGTTACGATTGGAAAATTTCATGAAAGACAGGATCGCATTCTCCCGTCAGTTTCTTGTGAAGGTTGTCAGTTCGGAAAGTTTTGTGCGGGAACCCGATCTGATGATTTCTGGTTTTCTTTCGCAGATTACCGCGCGTACCAATCTGGAGAAGAAGATTTCTCCTCTTTCATCCCCTGCGGTATCAATGAAGAATGAGGCTTCAGCGAAGGTTGTGTTTGTTTTGGATGGTGAGAAGTGCTGGATCGACGGGGAAATCACCGAAACACCCATGGACATGACCGATCTGAAAAAGGAGATTATTCATGTGATAGGTGCAGTACATACGAAGAATCTCAAAGAAGTGACCAATCGCATACGGACGCTCGTGACCGGCGGGGCGGGTGAGCGAAAGTTCCCGGCGGCGGAAGAACTTGTTATAACGATGGGATCACGATGTACCATTGACGCGACAGCCGCTATGGGATTCGCACAGCTGCTCGTTTCGGAATTATCAAAGTATAAAAAGAAAAAGATGATTGTAAGCAGGATCAACGACGGTGTTCTCAGAAAATCTCAGGGATACATGATGATCCGCGAGTTTGTGCGTGTTGATGCGTACTGATCTGTCCTTGGTCTCCATCATGAATCTCTTTTAGAGCACGTTCTTCATCCTGAAAATTTCGCGTCCTTCAAATTGTCCAACGGTTTTGAGATGAGGTTTTATCCCTTCCGGAGCGAAATGATGCGCATGTTCAGTAAGATACAGATTTCCCGGTTCGGCGAATTTCTGGCCGAGGTGGAAAATAGAATTGATTGAATCAGATACAATCGTTCCGGTATCACCTCTTTTTTTATACACCGTATTGCCTATATGCACCGCGATTCTGAAGGAGAGAAGAGTGTTGAAGATGGATTGCTCTATACTGTAGATTTTGCGGTTGAGCATCATGCGGAACCCCGCGACAAGCGCGTTATCGCAGCTTTTCCCGTCGAACGGAAAGAGGATGAGTCCGCCGCTTTCCATCCACATCCATATTTTCCCATTCGCACCGACAATATGGTTTTCGACATAAGACTTGAATATTTCAACGGGGTTCGCCGCGCCTGCGCCGAACTGTGAACGTTTGATTTCATTTATGCGATCAAGCTCAATAAACATCATGCAGAATGTATATTCATTTCCCTGGCTTATTTTGGTCCAGTCTCGTCCGGAAGGCATCAGCGATTTGATTGTGCTGTCAGCTGCGGAATCTGCGCTTTGTTCAATTTCACCATGGAATTCATTGAGGGCACTGATTCTGTCGGCGGTGATTCCTTTCTTAAAGAGCTCCTTGCCGATGTAATCGTCTCCTCCCTTATGGAAAAATGAAGCGATGTCGATGAGGATTCCTTTGGGATCAATCAATCCGGAAACCAGATCCTCGCGCGAGTTGAGCATCGTGATTGTTTTCGTATGATCTTTGGCTGGAAGAGAGGTTATGTCGACATATACCACGGAGCCGGCGCATAGTTTCGTCAGTTCGGATTTCAATTTTTTGACCGGAATCAGGCGGAGTGAGTTTCCCTTTTTCTTTGTAAATGCCGCAAATCCCTTTTCCGTAACTTTGGAATCGGAAAAAATTATTATTTCCATTACTCTTCCCACCTGAGTTCATAATTGTAGTAACGAAGGTTCTGTCCCGCGATGATCGGTTTGAACTGTTTAAGTATAATCTCATCGAAATGCAGATTGGAAGTGTTTGAGATCGTGACAGAGCCCGGCTTCGTGTGTTTTGATTCTATCTCAATTGCTTTTTTCACTGTTTCGTTTTTGAAAAGAATCGTTGGATCGGTTGTATACACGCATGGACCTGCATGGATTGATATTCGTGTGCTGACATCGCGATTAAGTCTGTTCCTTACGCTGTTGTACAGGAAGAGCTCGTGAAGTATTTCCATCGAAGAGAGCATGGCGTGAAGATTTCTGTTTGAAAAGAAAAACGCGGCAAGGCCGCCGTCTCCTTCCCAGTTCCAAATCCGTCCGTTACGGCGTTCAATAGCTGTTTCGGCGATTGAACGGAGATCAGAGTAGGTTTGCTGAATAACATTGTTTTCATGCTCGCGCACAAGATTTGAATTTCCCACTATGTCGAGTCTGAGAAAGGTGAACGCATGTTCATCCCCCTCCCGAAGCACTCCCCAGTTGCGGGAGCGGCTGAATTTGGGATTTTCGACGAACATTTTCAGATCCTGATCGTACAGGTACCCCATGTTGTACATTTCCTGAATAATGGTGCGGATATTATTTATGGGATAATCCCTCCCCATATGCCCGTTTTGGTGTATGCCTACAAGCTGGTTGATGAAAGGGATCATGAGCTCTTCCGTACGGAGATCTCTCAGTATCTGCGCGGCAGCGTCTTTTTTCGGGATAGGGATACTGTCAGGAAATCCCGTGCGCTGATTCAGATCATAATGGGGTATGATCAATCTTGTGATATGTACCATCATTTCTGTGCTCAGAGAATCAATGAGTGATCTCAGACACATCGAGGAAAGGTGCGGGCTGATTTTCATATAAATACCGCTTCAATTAATTTACTGAGAATTGCACGAGTGCAGTCCTCGCGAAATCGACGGTGAGAATCGAAAATCTGCCGTCTGACGCAGGACACAGATTTAACGCGGTTTGAAATGAATAATGAGTGCTTGAATGCAATGACCATCTAACCGGATTAAGTTCTCTGTATCTTTCTGAATACCGTATACTTGAGTAACTTCACTCCATTAAATCCGTACGTCAAGAGAAAATGCGGATATAGAGAATATTATAGTCAGGTGCCCGTAATACGCATTTTACGTAAACACGAAAAATAAAAAGAAACTGATCATAATTGATTCAATTTCTTTGTTCCCTGGCCGGGCCGAACGGGCGGGGGATCGTGACTTTATCAAGAATCGGTGTAACGATATTGAGTGCAATAATCGACACGGATGAAAGAAGAATGCTTCCCGATATGAAAAATATCAAAGGCCACGCCGCGCCGGTGATGAGGGATGCAGCCGCTTTGCCGGCGGATGTCCGTGATGATGACAGCGGATCAGAAGAAAAGAAAAGAAGGACATAGATGAAAGGAGCCAGTCCAATTCTCCATCCCGCGAGAAATAATATGTCGTGGTTTGTCAGATGCAGTATCGCGATGAGAGTGACGGCTCCAGCCAGAGAAAACATGATGTTCCGGATGTTGATGGCTCCCATCGCATAAAGAATAATCGCGGCGGGGATTATTGAAAACAAAGAGAATGCGGGGTACGGATTTTTCCCTTCATCAAGTAACGCTTGTCCGATTGCGTGAATGATTTTATCGGGATTGGTTCCTGAAAGAATGTCCGCCGAAGGGGCGACTGTGAAGTCGAGTGCATAACGAGCCGCGAGAACAATCATAATCGCGATCACGCCCATATTGACGCGGATCGTCCGTTGAAGGGAGAGCATCTGGAACAGAATGGCGGAAACACAGACCGCCAAGGGGGCGATATACATCGGGATTCCGGGAGGAAGAAAGAACGCGATTGAGCATCCCAGCGCTATTCCAATCGGAATAACAAGCGAGCTTTTTTTCCGTAATGCAATCCGGATGAGAAATAGTGAGGTGACCGCCGCTGCGGAAGACAAAACAGCGCTGATCAAGACACTTTTATTTCCCGCCGCCGCTGACAGAGCCGCTGCGGGAATAAGCGCTATCGCGAATGCGAAGAAATGCCACGGCGCACTGGTGGATTGACGGACAATAGGAATCCGTATTTCCCGTACTTTAGCCATCAGATTCTCCTGTCGTGGAAATCATGCGGGCAAGAGGGATTCCTGACGGACAGACAGCGGAACAGCATCCGCAGTTGATACAGATTTTCCGAAGTGCGAGCGAGGAGGATTCCGATGACGCGCTGTGAGCCAGATCATTGGGCAGAAGTCTCATCGGACAGACGTCCGCGCATTTTCCGCAGCGAATGCACGGGTATTTTCCTTTCTGCAGGCTTTCTTTTTGAGAGATAAATAGTATTGCATCAGCGCGTTTGTCGACCGGCGTATTATAATCAGTCGTGATTTTACCAGTCATTTCTCCGCCGATAACCACTCCTTCAATATTTTCGGGAGTGATGCCGAGTTCTTCCATTATATGAGAGACCGGAGTACCGAATCGGATTTTGTAGTTCCCTGGTTTTTTTACAGGTTTTCCGGTAATTGTTATGATTCGTTCACAGTATGGTTTGTTGTGTACCACGGCGTTGCTTATGGCAAGCGCTATCTCTGATCCGATGACCGCGAAACCCTGATCAAGTCCATTGCGGGCGGGATCGACTTCCACTTTAAATGCCCGTTTGATAACAAGCGGAGCGGCAGACATCGGATACTTTGATGAGATTACTTTCATGGAAATAGTGTGTATGAAGGTGCGCGCTGAAAGCATCTTCATAAGGGCGGCTGCGTCTTTTTTGGATGATTTGTCCGTTACAATGAATACGCGTGAAGCGGAGAGTGCCTTGGCGCAGATTTCGATCCCTTCCGCCAGTTCGTCTTTTTGCGTGCGGAGTATTTCATTACGCGTGCGCATATTGGGTTCGGAATCGATTGTATTTATAATGAGGACTATGTCCTTTCCGGTCGGCAGAGGCAGAGAAATTCCCGCCAGAAAAACGGATCTGCGAACCGCGTCGGCATGCTGTGATTTCCATACTATGTCGGAATCAGCCGGATGAAGAGACGGGAATGATCCCTGGGCTTCGATTCGTATTCCGCCGATAGCGTCCGCGGAGAGAATTCGTCCGGGGATGGACGCATGGACAGGCGGAACTGAATCGGATTGATCCCGGGCGATAATCTGCCCTTCGGCGACAAAATCACCTTTGTTGACCGTAGGGGCAAGCGAAGCACCCGAGTCGAACAGCATATAATGACAAATGTGCGGAACCGCGAGAGCGGGATGCGGCGACGTGCGGGTAAGCTCCTTACGCGGCGGGAGATGAATCCCGCCATTAAAGGAGAACAGGGGCATCTTACTGAGTTTCCCTCACAGAATATATCTCATCCTTGATCGGGAGTTCTTTACGGAGATTTTTGATATAGGGGAAGAGCTCGCCCGCTTCAATGAATCCGTCACAGTCGTCAACGATACGACGTGCCACGGTGAAGTATTTATAGAGCTTTTCTTCTCCTGAACGTTTGACCCATTTCTTCTTGTTGCATTTTACTCTGAGAACATATTTATCGGGTTCAGATTCGTATTGACGGATGACAATGCAATTCTGGCAATTAGCGCAGAATATCTTTTCTTTGGCCATCGGAGACTCCTTTTGTGTAAGAACGGCGGGATCGCCGCTATATGCATATTTTTACCATAAAAAACGCGTTCTTGATAACGTCAAGAAATATTTGGACAGGTGAAGCGCGACGCGTACCGTCAAATTATACTTGCGCCAGTTTCATAAGTCAAGCCAATAGACTGCGGTGGAAATGATGGCATCAAACAATGAATTACTGTCCGGCCCCATAGGCGTATTTGACTCAGGATACGGCGGATTAACCGTGTTCCGTGAGATCATTTCGCGTTTGCCGGGGTATGATTATATCTATCTGGGCGACAATGCCCGAAATCCTTACGGCCCCCGTTCCTATGAGGTTGTGTATTCATACACGCTGCAGGCTGTGGAGCATCTGTTCTCAATGGGGTGTCCTCTTGTGATTATCGCGTGCAATACCGCGTCGGCAAAAGCGCTCCGTACCATTCAGATGAGGGATCTTCCCCGCATTGATCCGTCCCGGCGCGTGCTCGGAGTGATCCGTCCCACGGCGGAAGCGATCGGTGCGATGACGAAGACCAACCATGTGGGAATTCTCGGTACGCAGGGGACAGTTTTATCCCGCTCGTATCTGCTTGAAATATCAAAACTCAACCCCGATATCGCGGTCTCCCAGGAAGCATGCCCCATGTGGGTTCCTCTCGTGGAGAACGGAGAGTTCGCGGATTCAGGGGCTGATTTCTTTGTACGAAAATATACGGACGCGCTGATCCGCGGTGATAACGCGATTGACCTGATAATTCTCGGGTGTACGCATTATCCCCTGCTTCTGCCGAAGATCCGCGCGTGTGTGCCCGATAGTATCACAATTCTCAATCAGGGGCCTGTTGTGGCGGAAAGCCTCGCGTCATATCTGGCGCGTCATCCTGAAATGGAGACACGTCTTGCCCGCGGAGGAAACTGTCGGTATCTCACGACCGAAACACCTGAAGTATTCGAACAACAGGGCGGATATTTCATGAACCGCGCAATCCGCGCCGAACGTATTGAGTTCGCCGACAGAGTCCATCCGGTATAATACATATGGTCAGGCGTATCCTCTCTACATCTGAAGTCCGCGCCGCGGCGCGCGTCACTATTCCCGTTCTTCTCGGATACATCGCCATCGGAGTGGCGTTCGGGCTTCTCCTTGTACGCGCGGGTTACCCATGGATTCTCGCACCAGTGATGAGCGTGCTTATTTACGCGGGCGCGGGGCAGTATATCGCGGTGTCGCTTTTTGCGCATAACGCGTCGCTCGGTGAGATTCTCATGCTGACGCTCCTCGTGAACGCCCGTCACATGGTCTACGGTCTTTCTCTCCTGGATACTTTCCGCGGTATGACAAGGCTGCGCTGGTATATGGTGTTCGCTCTCACGGATGAAACGTACGCGCTTCTCACCACGGTGAAACCTCCCGTGGGTGTTGATCCCGGCAAGTTCGCGTTTTATATCGCGCTCTTCGATCACATATACTGGATTGGCGGCGGAGTTATCGGCGCTCTTGTGGGAAGTGTCATACCGTTCAACACCAAAGGGCTCGATTTCGCGCTCACCGCGCTTTTTATCGTGCTGCTCATTGAGCAATACCGCGCTGCAAAGAGCAGAATTCCTTTTGCGATAGCGTTGGTTGTGTCGGTTGCGGCGGTCTGTATGGTGAGCGAAAAGAATATGCTGATAGCCGCTATTCTCGGATCGATCGCGCTTCTGTTTCTCGTTCGAAGGAGGCTTTCTCACAATGCCGATTGAACATGTTCTTATAGCGATTCCTTGTATCGCGGCGGTCACATTTTTCACCCGCGCGGTTCCATTTGTTTTTTTCAGAACGCGGCGTCCTCCCGAAATTGTAGTTTTTCTGGAAAGCCACATTCCTCCCATGATCATGACAATACTTGTGGTCTATTGCCTTCAAGGTATAGTGTGGACGAAAACTCCGTATGGAATTCCCGAGGCGCTGGCGGTACTCTTTGTTGTGGTGATTCATTGCGCGCTCAAAAATCCCCTGGTAAGTATTTTCGGAGGAACCGTGCTTTATATGGGTCTGGTACAGGGTGAAGTAATTCAAAAACTGATGCGGATTATCGGCGGGAACTGAACAGTTTATTCATTTATTGAGCTGGAGAGAAAGACCGGTTGCTGTTAATTTTAAAAGACCCACATACCGATGATTCTATGCAGCATAACGCTTGACAGTATTTATCGCGGAGACGAAATTATGCGAAGCAATGTACGGGTTCTCTCGCAACGGGGGTTCCAATGAGTCGAGATGTTGATTTGTCAATGCTTAAGGGGATTTGCGACGACTACGCACAGCAGGGGATCGATTCACTCAGGGAACGGTTCCATCTTCTCGCGCATTATGATCTGGTGACAGGACTGCCGAACAGAACGCTGTTCATCTCCCGACTCGAAGAAGCGTTAAAATCATCCAAAAGCAATAATAACTCCGGCGCGATATTCGCGGTGGACCTTGACGATTTCAGAAAACTCAGTGATACCTACGGATATCTTGTTGGTGACGAACTTCTCCGGATAACGGGCGAAAAACTGCGGGAAGTTCTAGGTTATGATATCACGCTCGCCCGCATGGGCGGTGATGAGTTTTTCGTACTGGTGCGCCGCATAACGGATATGGGTGACATCTCTCCATTTATCAAACAGATTCTTTCAGTATTCAATACCATCTGGCATGTTTTCAAACACGAGTTTTATGTGACCGCGTCAATCGGTATCACGGTGTTTCCTGATGACGGGAGCGAGGTTCTTGATGTTCTCCGTAACGCCGCGACTGCTCTTTACAAGGCGAAGGAACTCGGGAAAAACCAGTACCAGTTTTATGAAACGGGAATAAACGAGAAGCTTCTCCGGCGATATGAGCTTGAAAACGGTCTCAGACACGCGCTGGAGCGTGATGAGATACGCATATACTATCAGCCGCAGGTGAGTATTCCGGGGGAACGGCTCGTGGGGCTTGAAGCGCTCATTCGCTGGGATCATCCGCGGTATGGATTGATTCCGCCTGATGATTTTATTCCGATCGCGGAGGACACGGGTCTTATTATTCCGATCGGGAACTGGGTGATTGAGCGGGTATGCGCGCAGATGGCCACATGGGACAAGCGGGGCTTCGGCGGATTCAAGATGGCGGTCAATATTTCCGCGAAACAGCTTCGGCAAAAGGGATTTATCAGCCTGGTTCGCGATACAATTGAGATACATGGAAGTGAGCCTTCGCGGCTCGAGTTGGAAATCACTGAAAGCTCGTTTGTAAAATCAATGACATCGGCCGTGTATATGCTCGGTCAGTTCCGCGCGATGGGAATATCAATTTCCATCGATGATTTCGGAACAGGATACTCTTCGCTCAGCTACCTCAAGAATCTTCCATGCGACAGGATCAAGATCGACAAGTCGTTTGTCCGTGGAATAGGGGAGAACGAAACTACGGAGGCGATTATCGAAGCTGTGGTTGTTCTGGCCCGCCGGATGCGGATGGAGATCATCGCGGAAGGTGTCGAGACAGTTCTGCAGAGCGAGTTTCTTGTACGTACGGGTTGTTCAATTCTACAGGGGTATCTGCATGGGAAGCCCGTGCCGGTTGCGGATATAGAAAAGAGATTTCTTGTTCCGTGAACGCGCGTGGATACATTCGGATCCGGAGCGGAGATGCGCATGTATTTCCCATACGTAACATAACGTTAGTATCATTAGACAGTGAACGGTTTTGTGCGTGCGGGAGTTATTCGAATTTTAACGTCAAAAATGTATTGACACTTTGACGGATAATAAATTGTTGTTATTTCATACAAGGGGGATTGTATGTCAGAGTTTGTCAGAAGGATGTTCCTGCTGTAAGGATTGACTTCAGATTGATTGTTGAGCACACGAAAGAAATGGAAAGCGAAGCTTTACATTTCCGAGAGAGCGAAAACAAAAAGTGGTTTAATACCGCTTATTGCTGTTTTTCATAAAACTGTTATCTGCGTTTAAGTTCAAGTCTATCCTTTCCGGTTACTCCGGCCCTTCATAGCAGGGGCATCATTTCCATTTTATCCGCGAATCATGTTCGAAGGTGACGCACGTGCGCTCAGGCGAAGGTCTGTCAATGCCGCAGGTTTACTCTTGTTTATCTGTTGGTTGGAGACAGGTCTCTTTTTTCGTATAACCTTCTTTCATCGATTCGATTTTCGGCGCTTCAATACGTAATTAATCGAATCAGTCTGATTCGGAAAATTATCTGTCAGCGGGCGCGTTTTAGTGGGAGAATGAATGGTCTAACGTTTCATTTCCTGGTTACAGTCAATACTGTGAGGAAATTATGTCGAGAACAGACACAAAATATACTGATGAGTCATTCCCGTTTATATGTCAAAACTGCGGTGTAGGAATATCTGTTCCGCCGCAGGGTACAATGAACAGAAACCATTGTCCGAATTGTTTATTCAGCAAGCATGTTGATCATCGCGTCGGAGACAGACTCGCGGTCTGCAGGGGCTTGATGGAACCGATCGGCATCTGGGTAAAGGACGGCGGTGAATGGGCTATTATACACCGTTGCGCTAAGTGCGGAGTAATCAGGTCGAACAGGATCGCCGGTGATGATGATACGGATAAATTGTTCGCACTCGCCGCGAAACCGCTGAGGGAAAGATCATTCAATGATACGGATTGTATCCGTACTGTTGAAATTAAAAAGGGAAAGGTTGTAAATCATGGATAATCATACGTTAATCAAATTCGGCTGGAATGAGTCGTGTGAGAAACAGTATTCAGAGTATAAAAATTCGGGTCTTTATCCCGGCCGTGTGGTCGCAAGAACGGGACATCAATACGCGGTTGAGACTGAACAGGGAAGAGTTGTCGCGCAGGTTTCCGGTCACTTCCAGTATGTCGCAGTTGAAAAGAGCGATTATCCCGCGGCGGGAGACTGGGTTTTGTTCCGGGGAGACGGCGAGCCGTTTATCATTGAAAAGGTTCTGGATCGAAAAGGTTTTTTCTCGCGGCTTTCAGCGGGAAACGAGTGTGAAGAACAGGTTATCGCGTCAAATATTGATATCATGTTTATCACCGCGGCGCTGGAGGGAGCAAGGAGTTTTACCGAGCGCGGAATCGAACGCTACATTGTGATGGTTCGTGAAGGCGGGGCGCGGCCGGTGATTATTCTCAACAAGTGCGATCTCTGTACTGAAGAGGAAAGAAGCGATTTTATACAACGCGCGAAATCGGTTTCAGGAGAAATTCCAGTACTGATGGTGAGCGCGCTGACGGGAGAGGGGATGGAGGCGATGCGATCACTTCTGTGTCAGGGAACCACCGCCGCATTCACCGGTCCGTCGGGTGTGGGCAAATCCGCGTTGATTAACTCGCTGCTGGATGAGAATTCGCTGAGAACCGGCGCGATCAGGGATGACGATAAGCGGGGACGGCACACGACGACTCATCAGGAACTCTATGTGATTGAGGGCGGCGCCATGGTTATAGATACTCCGGGACTCCGCGAATTGCGTCCCTATGCCGAAGCGGAATCTGTTGAAATGACCTTCACGGAAATAGCGGAGGCGGCAGTCTCCTGCAAATTCAAGGATTGCACGCACACGGATGAACCCGGATGCAATGTACTGCGTCTGGTTTCGGAAGGCGCGATTGAACACGATCGATATCAGAGTTATATAACGCTGATCAGAGAAATGGAAGTTTTCGAGATGCGTAAAACGGAGAAGGGAAGAGCGGAGCAGAAAGCCCGGGAAAAGAATCTTTCTAAAGTTATACGTCAGTATAAGAAAAATTATTCTGACTGACTATCTGTATTAGATTCCGTTTCTGGAAAGGTGCGTTCGGCTGTCTGTTTACGGCCGGACGCACTGTCGGCGGACATTCTTTAATCCGGGATAAAAGAATGTCCTGTCTGACCCGTCAGTTTCTCCGTGAGTCTATTACTTGCGTGAGGATATCCTCACTAATCATGATGATATAATACAAACCTCATAAACTAATTGTTCGCAAGGCGACAACTCCTGTATCATTCTGTATAAAGGCAATAATCGTTTCGGGTGAGTACATTACCTGACTGTGATCACTTTCCCGTAAGTCCCTGAATGTCATACAACTCGATGGAGTTATCCTGAAAATTCGAAAATGCGAGATACTTGTCGTCGTTGCTGACATCAAGTCCGGTCGGCTGCGTACCTCCGGGAATGACTCCGATCAGTTTTCGTTGTTCTGTGTCAAACACCTGAATAGATCCCTTTTTGAGACTTCGTTTCGTATAACCCTGAGGGTTGTTTGGCCCTCTGTTCGATACGAATAGGAATTTGCCGCTTCGGGTGAGGTCGATGGTGTTGGGCTTGTCCTGAGCTTTGAATACGTGGACAATTTTGAATTGCTGAAGATCAATCTCGTATATTTCAGCGTGCATCATGTTGCTGACATAGCATCTCTTTCCGTCCGGGTGAAGAACGATGTGTCTCATCGCGGCTTTTCCGCGTTGGATTGTTTTATCCGTTGTCCATGTTGCGGTATTGATTCTTGAAATTGTTCCGCCTTCGTACGACGCGATCAGCAGATATTTCCCGTCAGATGTGAACGCGAGCCCTCTCGGTACTTTGATTCCTTTGATCCGTTTGATTACTTTTCCCGATTCGTAATCTATTATCGAAACACTGTTGCTCGTCCAGTTCGACACCGCCACGCAGTCGAGCGACGGAGAGTATGCGAGAACCTTCGGCCAGCTGCCGCCGGTGGGAACCGCGCGCAGGTATTTCGGATTCGCGGGATCGGCCACGTCGTATTCAACAAACACGGCTTTTGTGAGCTGCGATATGAGGAATCTTTTTGTGCTGTTCCTGTTCACGAATATCCCTTCCACGAAATATTTCTCGTTCGTTATTTCGAGCGGATCAGTGCAGGTGATAAGGTTCTTCTTCTCAATGTTGTAAATCTGGAATCCCTTTTCTTCCATGAGAGGAATGTAAATGTAATTATTGTCGGGGGAGAAGATCACCTGTTTCGGTTCCATCCCGCAGGGGATCTCGGCGATCTTTGTGTAGGGAGTCTTCGGTTGATCAGCGGGAGTTTCTGTGTTGTCTGATGAAGCGGATTCCACAACGGTTCCCGCGGCGGATACAAGAAGTGCGAAAGTGATAAGAACGGTCGACACGCTGATTTTGGACATTTTGATTCCTCTCGGGGATGTTTCGATACTGATAATCACGGAAGTATCGTGATTCCGTGACTGAAAAGTCCAGAAATATTTGATACGGAGGAGGAAGTTCCGGCGTACGAGTTTTGTGTAGGCGATGAGTGTACAATTGTACCGGAGTGTACAGAAGAAATTCCGTTGACTTGGAAGAATATCCGATGAGTATATAATCTTCCGGCATAAGGAGATTCTTATGACACGCACGACAAAGAAGATCATCATAACCGCGTTTTTTTCGTGTATGATAATTGTCATCGCCGTCGGAATATACTTCGTGCGGCGGGAATGGAAGAGATATGCGGAAAACAATCCTCTTTATATAGTACCGACCGCTTACGATTTTCCGTATAAAGATAATCACCATAATAAACGCATTCAGTTCGACGGATTCAGTCTGCTGGTGCCGGATGATTTTTATCGGATTAACATAAAATCCAGAAGTAAATGGTATAAAAGTTCTTATTCTGCATTTATCGCGGATGGAAAATGCGTCAATACTAGCAAGAGTATTCTTGAAGGATTGAATATTCATTATGATTCTGAGTATGAAGCGGAATTGTATATGTTGATGAGAACACCCGATGATTGTATTTCGATAAATCCCAGAACGATAATGAGAAATTGCACATTAAAAACAATTAAAACGATTGTACTGATTTCGGATCTGGAAAAAATAAATTATCGTGATTTTGGAACCTATTCAGTTATAGCTGAACAGGGAAGGAGAATATCCTCTTGTACAATTTTCCGCGGTAGGAATCGATATGCGCACATTGCATACTTCTCCAAACTGGGATCGTTCGATCAGAATACAATTAATCAGATTCTGAGCACGGTTAAGTTTGATTGATGATTGCGATTTATTTACAGGTGAGAATGTGATCAAGTAAATATACGGTTGTTTTAATCTGGGCACTTTTGGAACTCAGGGAAATCAGCCGGAAGTTGAACATGTTTTTTTCTCCATTTTTTATGAAATATAAAAATTTTAACAGATCCGATACAATAATGCGGCGTATCGATGTTGACATAATTACGACAATGATCTATATTTTACCGGAAATCGGGATCAATATGATTGTTCTTGGTGAGTTCTGTCACAATTGTAATCATAGGCATCTTCAGAAAAAAAATTAAGTGAGGACTATCTTGAAATTGGTAAAAGTATTTACTATCGTGCTGTTGGCGTTATTTGCGGTGAGTGTACAGTCTGATGCGGGATTTATCAAGAATCTGAAGAAAAAAGTGACTCACGATAAAAATGACAAGAAAGACAAGAAAAATAAAACTGCTGAAACGAAAGAGCCGGAGAAAGTTAAGTACGATTATGAAATGACTGAAAATAGTGATAGAGATGCTGATATTAAAAAGTTATTACCAGCCAAAAGTGAATATAACCATAGGATTACAGAAGGGGTGTTTGGTCCCGCGGATGGATCAAAAGGTAATATCCTGATTGTTCCGTATGTTACCGGAGGTAACGGAAAGGTTCAATTGATGCTGTTGATTCCCGCTGAGACTCAGAAGTATAACAAAACAATGCTTGGTGAAATCAGATTCGGAAAGTACGCGGTTCAGGAAGTGGAGTCCGTTTTTTTTGATCAGGCTGATAAAGATAAAGAGCGGGAATTGTTTGTAATTTGTTATGTTATGAAGGGAAAAAGAGGTTTTACTGAAACTGCGGTGTATGACTGGAATAAAACAAAATATCAACGTGTTCCAAGCATGGAATCTGAAATTAAAGATCTGTCGCCTGCAATAACAGTAAGAAGAAAATTGAGAGCGATGGAAAATTGAGTTTGAGTAAATAGTGATTTCTTAATTGAGTAAAATCGAGAGACTGGATTAAAATTCGGAATTTGTTCATTCAATTGAATGGTATGAAAATCCCGATACGATGAATCATTCGTATCGGGATTTTTTTATGCTATTATGCGCGGGAATAAATGCGGCAATGATGATTCGGAATCACTTCCTCTCTGCTTCCCACATCTCTTTTGTCCCGTGATTTGTGAAATATCCCTTGATGAGCTTCCCGCCGTCGGAGATCTCACCGGTAAAGTCCTGAACAAAATAGGTAGGGGCGCCGATGCGGCTTCTTTCTTTTTCGGTTTCAATCGAACGGGTGAAGCTTATTTTATTTCCGTTGAGGCGAACTTTCTTCAAATACTCCTTCTGACCTTTGGCCCATTGCGGGAATTGAATGGTGCCGGTGAGCACACCGCCTTTCCATGAAATGACCATTGTACCGCGATGTCCTGACACGTTTACCGCGTACGAGCCCATAACGGATACAGTTGTCGTTTTGGTTTTTATGGCCGGAGTTTCGGGTTCTTTTTCAATGTCAAAATTCGGGGTAAATTGGATAATCCGTATTGAATCAACTCTCTCTATCTCAATACCATCGATTACTTCTGAATCAAAAGCGGTTTTCCTGTTGTCGCATATCTTTCCGCGTGCAAGCAGTATGCAGTGAGTATCTGTCACTAATGCCAATTTTGCGCGGTACACGTTGCCGTCTTCTCTTGTTATAACTACGGAATTCGAATGAGTGAGGAAATATATTCCGGCAACCGCCGTGATACTCATGGCTCCCGCGATAATTGAAATAGCAATGATGAGAAGCGGTTTGAAGTTGCGTTTCCTTTTGACCGTAATATCTTTTTTAACCGATTCGGGTTTATTATCCGGTGTTGCCTCCGGTACGTTATCGGGTGCGGTTTCCTGGGTGTATTCTGTTCCACTCACGTCTTTTTCGTCTGACATTTATTTCTCCTGGTTTCATTTGCTTGTGATTTCATCCGCGGCACGGATTCCGCTTGCCCATGCGCCGGTGATCCCCCGGCTTGTTCCGGCTCCGTCGCCCACCATATATATATCGTCACAAACGCGGAATCCTTTCGAGATAAATTGCGGTCTGTTCGCATAACACTTTATTTCTGGGTAGTACATTACGGTTGAGGGGTGGAGGACTCCGGGTACGATTGTGTCGAGCATCTTGAGAGATTTCCAGATATCTTTCATTATTTTAGCGGGGATTGCCAGAGTGATATCGCCGTGTGTGCATTGAAGTGTTGAATGAAAGGAATACAGCCCCGAGTCGAAAGTCTGTTCCTTACTGCGCTTGCCGAGACGGAAGTCTCCCACTCGTTGTTTGATCGGCTTGCCTCCTCCGATCTCCATCGCCGCTTGTCCGAGGATTGTCGCGAATGTATGACCTGACGCCACAGGAGCGGTGAGCGTGATTGTCTTGAGCATCGCGAAATTCACCAGATTGTTTGTTCCTTTTTTTGCGGAGAATGCGTGCCCGTTCACCGAACAGAAGTGATCGTATTTTTCCTGCACTACTTGCGCGTATCCGGAGTTCGTGCAGAACGTGCGGACGCTGTTCGGGAAATGGAATTTTGGATCGTAATAATCGCGCACGATCGGATAATTCTCCGCGTCGCATTCCATGCGGATACCTATGTCCACCACATTGTCGGTGTATGGAATCGACATTGAGTCCATCATCCTCTGCAGAAATGAAAATCCCGAACGTCCGGGCGCGATGATGAGTGTGCCGTATCTGATGGTGTCTTCCCGCGACGATTCACGCACGATAACCTCTTTGCGTTTTTCATCGATTGCGACAGCCTCGCATTCAAACCGGAAGGAGACACCGCTTTCCGTGAGCTCGGACACGAGGCGGTCAATGAGTCCCCGGGCGAGATCTGTTCCAACGTGGTACTGGTCAATGTTAAGGAGCTTCACTCCGATATTTTCGGCGCGCGACAGATACTCGGAGATGTCGTTCTTTTTCAGGATGACGGGTTTGAGGTATTGTTTGACACGCTCAATCGCGCGCTCCGCTTCATCCGCTGACCACAGTGATTCGGTAAATCCCACGGGGTAGGTGTAGTTTTGTTTACAGTCGTTTCGGAGTCCTCCGGATGAATAACGGAGTTTTTCGATTACAAGAACATTCCCGTGCGGAGCCAGTTCAAACGCGGCACCGAGACCCGATGGTCCGGAGCCGATTATCACAACGTCATACGTCTTCACTGAATCCTCCACTGAAACTTTTCCTTTGATCGCCTTGTTCAGGTAATAACAGATAACGTTGTGAGTTTAACTGACTGAAGTGATTTTTCAAGGTATTTTTTGAAAAGGTGGAGTGTTCGCGATGGGATGCGAGGCGAATGCATGATTATTCAGGATAAGGATCTCCGGACTCCGGGATCGTTGATCTCGTATTGAATAACATAATTGTTTTCATCGGAGACGGTATCATGCGCGTGATAAAACATTGTTGACATCTGACATTTTGAGAAAGAATATTTGCGGATTATGTTTATTATCACATGGTGAGTATGATTACGAATTCACGAACTAAAAAATCTCTGCACCTCGCATATTCATTTTTCAGAAAGCGGTTGATGCATCTAAATCTTCAACTTCTGTATCAGTGTAATTTTAAATGCGGTATCTGCGATTTCTGGAAAGAGGATTACAAAGAACAACCACGGTTGAGTCTTTCTCAGATCAAGACAATCTCGGAGAAGATCAAACCCCTCGGCCCGATTGTGATTTCAATCGGCGGAGGAGAGCCGTTGATGCATAAAGACATCGTCGGTATTACTCATACGCTGGCTCAGAATAACTTTCCGGTTATGATATGCAACGGCTGGTTTGTCACGCCGGAACTTGCGAAGGATCTTTTCAAAGCGGGAATGCACGAGGTGAGCATATCACTTGATTATGCTGACGCGGCAAAACATGACGCGCAGCGCGGTATGCCCGGCGCGTTTGACAGGGCGGTTTCCGCGCTCGAAACTCTTATGCGGAACAGAGTGGCTCCTCATCAGCGGGTGCACATGATAAGCGTCGTTATGGATGATAATATCGATGAAATTGAAAAACTCATTAAACTGTCGAAGTCAATCGGCGTCACATACCTTATAACGTTTTACAGTAAACGGCGAGGCGAAAAAGAATCACGCGCGTCCCGTCCGGATATCAGCCGGCGTCTCCTGGAACTCAAAAAAAAATATCCGGAGTTCATCGCTATTTCAGAATTCATCAACCGTTTTGCCGATGCTCAGGTTGACGGCGGTGTCGCTCCGTGTTATGCGGGTAAAAACCTTTTCAACATAGACTGCGTCGGGAATGTCACGCGATGTATTGATCAGCTTGATACGGTGGCCGGCAATATCTTTGAACATGACATCGGGTATCTCAAGGACAGGCTTGTATCACAGATTGCGGAGAATAAATGTTCCGCGTGCTGGACGAGCTGCCGAGGCAATATTGAGACAATGCTGTATGGCGATCACAAGCTGAAAACGTTTTTTGAATACGGAAATATCATCCGTAAAGTTTCCCTCGGGCGATGACATGTGAAAAAGCGGCTGATTAAATATGTAAAAACTCACTATCAGTTTCTGATCAATGTATATCTGTTTATCAATTTTTTCGGATATACGATGTATCAGTTGTATATGGTGATTAAAACCGGACATGCGTCATTCGTGGAGATTTCATTTATCGTTCAGAATGTCATTCTTTCATTTGTGGTTATTATAAGGATTCCCCATAAGACTATTGATCACAGTGTATTCCATCAGATTATCGCTCTTGTCGCATTCTTTTCCGGTGCGGCGTTTATGGGCCAGCCGTCAACTTCGGACAGTACTCTTGTTGCGGTTTCCACTGTTGTCACCGCAGCGGCGAATGTTATCGGCATCATCACTCTGCTCAATCTGGGAAAGAGTTTCGGTATCCTGATCGCGTTACGCAAAGTCAAACGCCATGGCGCGTACGGGCTCATCCGTCATCCGATGTATTTTTCAGACATCCTGCTCAGATGCGGATTTCTTGTGAGTCACTTCAATGTATTTGTCGTCATCATGTTCGTTGTCTCGACCGCATGTTATGTGTATCGAGCCATACTCGAAGAACGGCATCTGTCTGAACGCAAAGAATACCGTGCATACATGACACGCGTCAGATACCGTTTTATTCCGTTTATTTTCTGATATGAATGACGCGATAAAATATTTTTTGTATAAATTTGGAACGCCGCGAGGCAGATGGTATCCATTTATTTCAGTATTCTATCTGACATACGCATGTGATTTCAGATGCTTTTACTGCAGTGATGGAACCGGAAAGCCATATCATGAACTGCCGACCGCGGATTCATCTCCTGAAATCGTTATGCGGATTGTCAGAGCTATACGCACGCACGTCAATCATATCGTAATTACCGGCGGTGAACCGGCATTGTATGATGATTTGCCATCCGTGTGTGCCGTGATAAAAGAACTCTCGTTCAAAACATCTGTCTTTACGACGAACGGATATCATCTCCACAGAGCTATTGATGTGCTTTCGTCAACTTTCACCGATCTTGTGATCAGTCTGGACTCGCTCGATAAGGATAGTGCGAACCGAAATTACAGATGCGGCGGTGACCGGTTCACGACAATCGTTGATAATATTCTGCATGCAAAGACATACATGTCGCGGTCATTCGATATCACTATATCGTCAGTTGTGTGCGCGAAAACGGTACGCGGACTATTTGACGTGTTCGAATTCTCTCAATCTCACGGATTTATGTTTGCGGCGGCTCCGCGCCTGATCGGTGTTGTTCCTGAACACGGACTGTCAGAGAATGATGATTACAGGGCTTTCTACAACCATCTGATAAATGAAAAAAAACGGGGACGCCGTGTATTCGGAAGTACGCGGTATCTTGAATATATGCGTGATCTGAAAAAATTCACTTGTAAGCCGTTGACCATGCTTGTTGTCGGGCCTGACGGCGGTGTCTTTTACCCGTGTCTGGAAATCGGAAACCGCGCGGGAAACATTATCGAAAATGATTTTTTGCATGAGATGAGAAAAAGAAGTGAACGTATATACGGGTCTCTGCCGGAGTGCGGCAATCAGTGTCATTCGGCATGTGCGCTCGGATTCGGTCTCGGGATTTAGAGCATTTTACGAATAAAATAATGCATTTAGTTGGAGCTGTGCAGAAATATCTTTACATTTTATTGGGAAATGAAAGATATTTCGTGGCACAACTCCAACTATTCATATCGTGAAATGCTATATAAGTTAGACAAAATACGCGTTCTGCGCGCACATCGGAATAAGCTTTCCGTCAGTACGAGGGTAGTGGTTACAGCACTTCATAAGACGTCCGAAATCTATTGTCGCTCTGTCCATAAACTGATGGATGAATATCGCTTTGATTGTCTCTGTTCCGATGTCGAACATTTTCTGCGGAGAGAAGCTGCTTTCATTCATTTCGCGCATAACGTTTCGGATTTTATTCAGTATGTGTTCGCTGTCAGGGTACTGATCCGCAGCCGACCAGATGTCATATACTTTGTTCTGCAATATCCTGAATCCTTCTGCGTCAAGTCCCGGCAGCGTACGGTTGCTGATAATGTCAAGATACGCGTCAGTGCCGAGCATTTCCTTGAGACTCGCG